>OIYG01000136.1_pt1 | contig 81096 bp, 76 predicted proteins | sample 1587861 | NCBI WGS metagenome assembly OIYG01 (sample SAMN03283272) | human gut metagenome | biome: human-associated habitat; material: feces | host: Homo sapiens | place: Peru | collected 2012
CGGTACTTGACCAACACATAAGAAATCCCTCCAAACTCAAACGGGTCTGGAGGGAAAACTGTCTATCGGGCGTGAAGAAACAGCCCACCAAAAAGCACCGTTTTTTTATTCGGTAGGCTTGTTTTTCGTATTTAGGTTCATCTTCGGTTTTAATCTAAACCTTTAACGAGATAAATAGTCCGATTCATCTATTGTTTTAATAATGTAATTCACATCATCATATCGTGAAGAGTTGGATTTCGACCCTAAACTACATATCAAAAATTCTTTTCCGTGTTGCTGATAAAGAACTACTAAATTATAATCATCAGACAAAGAGCCTGTTTTTACCCCCTTAACATTTCCATTATAATAGTCTGATGTTGAGTCAAGAAAAGCATTTGTATTTTTCCACATCTGCGTACTTTCATCAGGCAATGTCGCTTTGTAGGAACTTTTTGAAACAATATCTCTAAACCACTGATATTCCAAAAGGCTTTCTACAACTTTCTTAAGGTCTAATGCGGTTGTTCTCGCTTCCGTATCAAATCCGCTTGGGTCATACAAAACTGTGTCATCATATCCTTGTTCCTGTAGATAATCATTAAGATGCTCCATAAATGCATTGATACGCTCTTGACTGTTTTTTGCCTGCGGCGAAAGAAGTCCTCCACAATAATCTGCAACCACATAAGCTGCATCATTTCCCGATGGCACTAACATAGCCGCAAACAAATTTTGAAGATAATACTCTTTTGTTTTTATGTTTGCCACAGATGAGCCTGACTTGGTTAGTGAAATTGCTTCATAATTTGCAGAAACAATACTATCTAAATCCGCAAGTGTTACTGCATATTTAATAACAAATAATTTAGCCAAACTGGCAGGAAGCTGCTGCTCGTTTTCTCGCTTTGATATAAAAACCTCATCATTAGAAAGGTCAACTAATATCAGCGATTTAGCATTGTAGGCATTTTTGAATGGCGTTCCATAGAATACTTCTTCAATTCTATCTATTAAACCGCCAAACTCATTAGTTTTCATTTGCCATATTACAAAGACACTGCTAAATATCATTAGTGCAAGAAAAACTACTGCTCCAACTATCCGAATTTTTTTTCTTCTGTATTTTCGTTTCATTTTTCCAAATCACCTCCCTGTATATGTTGCAATTACTCTGCGTAAAGCTATTCATAGTTAAGTTCAATACATTCTCTGAAGCCAGACGGGTCGCCTAATTTCGCTTTATCAATATTTTCACGCAAGTAATTACGAGTCGCATCATCACATCTATCCGTTCCCATATACGGCATATCAAAGGCTTTTTCCAATTCTTCCAATGCTTTTTCTGCTCTGGCAGAGTCGGTACTGTAAGAATTAAGCCATTCTTTCATCCACGAGTATTCCCACAGATTAGAAGCTCTGGTATCACCATATCCTACCTGAAAAGAAGTTCCTGTATCTTCACCTTCCAATTTGTCGGGAAGTGTAACACCATCAGGCCAATTCAATTTCTCAATGGTCGCAAGATATTCTTTCTCAATATGTTCAAAATCAGTAAACCCTCTTGCCTCAGAAGCGGGGGCAGAGGTGGAGTTGGAACAACCGACAAACATCATACATATAGTTAAAGAAAGAACAATACCTACAAAAAGTCTTGTTTTCGAAAAAAATGATTTCATATATATTCCTCCAATTCATAAGATTTTTTATCTAAGTGCCAATGCAGGCTCAAGTTTCGCTGCTTTTAATGCAGGCAACAGTCCACCCAGCAAAGCAACAGTAACAGACGCCACAACAGCAACTACCGCTGAAAAAAATGGATAGGCGGGTGATGCTACCGGCGTATCTGGGGGAAGAAATATTCCTATGCCCTCAACAATAAGTATTGAAAGCAAAATTGACACAATGCAAACAAATATCGAAATGACAAGCTGCGTTCCCAAAACCAAAGCGACTATATTGATACGGGAAGCTCCTATTGCTCGTCGGATTAACAGTTCGTATGTTCGTTGTTCCAAAGAGGACAGACCTATGTTAATTTGTCCTAATACTGAAACAAACAGTAATAAAAACGAGGTTATTAAAAGTCCTAATTGAAGCATAGACAGCACAGAGTCATAAGCATCGCCAATATCGCTTCTCCCAGAGTATTCTATATGTCCGCCTATGGTATCTTGTAAAATGTCATCTAACGAGGAATACATCTGATTTGTTGTAAGACCTTTTGTTAAATGCCAATAAACACTTGCATTTTGTACTTGCCACATATTGGGCAGAAATTCTTCCACAGCCTGTGCATCAAGATAAACAGTAGGAATATCTTTTCCGTCATTTACAGTGCCCGTTACATTAAATGGGGTTAATGAAAGGCTACTACCTGTATTTCCTACTGCATAAGGCGTATTAAAATAGCTTTCCGCCTCTTTATTCACAACCATACAAAGGGATTTTTCTGTTTCCGAATAAGAAAACCAACTTCCCGATGACATAGGCAGATTATAAATTTTGTTATATGCCGTTGTAGTAAGCACCACATCGACAGGCACGACTTTTTTATAAATATCATTTGCTGCACCCTGCAAAGAAGAAACAGATACAATCGGAGCAAATATTATATTTTCCCGCATATCAAATGTAATGGTAACGCAATCGTCAATTTCTCGAATTTTATAAAAAAATTCTTCCATCTTAATGCTGTCTTGAAAATCTGAATCTGTTATGGAATATGAATAGGTAGGCGTCCAACCATACATCTGTGCATTAACAGAAATTAAATAATCTTTACCAAGTGTACCGACTAAAAAAGAACCAATCATTGCTATAATTCCTACAAGCATAGATATACTTGTTAAGATATTTCGGAGAGGTGAGATACGCAGGTCTTTAAAAATCATTTTTAGCACATCGAAGCCTCCCTTCGTCCATTTCAAAAATCGTATCGCAAGTATTCGCAATATCAGAGTCGTGTGTTACTAACAAGAGCATAATGTTATTTTCACGCACAATCTGGAGTAAGAGTTCCATAATCTGCTGCCCTGTTTTCTTATCTAAAGCACCTGTCGGCTCATCACAAAGTATCGCTTCTGGCGATACCGTAAGAGCACGGGCAATCGCAACTCTTTGTTGTTCACCGCCAGACAAATTAGCAGGATAATCATTTTCTTTATCTTCTAAACCAACACTTTTCAAAAGATTTCGTATTACTTCTTGGCGTTGCTTTCTATCCATATTCTTTTTTGCATAAAGCAACGGAAGTTCGATATTTTCCCAAACTCTTAAATGCTTGATTAAGGAATAGTTTTGAAAAACAAATCCGATATTATTAGCTCGCAGCATAGACAATTCTCTGTCTGTCAAAGCAGATACCGAAACTCCATCGTAAAGATATTCTCCCTTGTAGGAACGGTTCAGCAAACCGATAATAGATATAAGACTTGTCTTTCCAGAACCCGATTTGCCGACAATAGCGTAACTGTTTCCTCTTTTCAATTCTATACTTGCGTTATTTACAGTTACCAAAGTATCGCCGTTGTTTAATCTAACGGCTGCCGTTAAGTTTTTTATTTGGATTAAACTTTCTCCACTACTATCATTCATATTATGAATTACTCCTTGGGTCAAGGTTTGGGGGAACAGAAGAAACAACATCTCCTTCCTCCACGCCCGACAATATCTCTATATACGCTCCGTCCGTCGCTCCTAATGTAACCTCAGTTTGTATTTGCTCTCCGTCTTTTATAACAGTTACCATTCCTTTCCCTTGTCTGCCAGCAATGACCGAAAGCGGTAATAATAATATATTTTCTTTTGTTCCTGCCGTTATAACAACCGTAGCATTTTGTCCTATCTTTACATCAGTATCTTTGTCAATCAAGCATTGTAAAACATTACTTTGTGGAAAAAGGGTGTTTGTCGAACTGCCCTCAGCATATTCTGTCGCTGGTGTTACAACGGCAAGTATATCCGTCGGTCCAACGCCATTGATTACTTGAAATTTTGCTTTTAATGTTGTATTCTCTGGCAGAGTCTTTAAAAAATTTTCTGCTTCAACATTTAGAGCAAAGCCCGTATATCTTACGGTTGCTACGGGATAATTGTTCGGAATAATTTCAGACGAGTTAGTGGCTGAAATAACCGTCCCGTCGACAGGAGATTTTATTTCATTTTCGGATACTTTTCCTATCACACCGCCAGCAGTAATTTTATCTCCGCTTGTAACACAAGTTTCAAAAACTCCTTTTTCAGTAGAAGATAAAACAAAATCCGATGCCTGAATAATCGTTGTTTGAGCTGATACTGTTGGCGTGAGAGTACCACGAGTAACGGTCACTGTTTCACTTGTCTGTATCGTTGAATTTGCTTCGTTATTTTCTCCTGATTGTTTTTCGACAGAGCAGGCAGACAAAATAACTATCATACCCAACACGAATAAAAATGCAAATCTCTTTCGGTATCTTTTCACCGATATACCCCCTTGCTATTTAATTTTTCAAGAGAAAAACAAAAGGCTTTTATCCTGATACAAATAATTGTATCAAAATAAAAGCCTTGTTTTTTATGATTGCCCGTATAAAAAGCCTTTCTTTTACTACGGAATTTCTTACGATTTTCCTACGAAAGCGGAAGTTCGACTATAAACTTAACACATTCATCTTTGCTTTTAGCAGCAATAGTTCCTTTGTGTAGTTCTACAATATGTTTCGCAATGGCAAGTCCAAGTCCTGCACCGCCGTTTGCCATACTTCTTGCTGTATCAACACGGTAGAACTGCTCGAATATTTGCTCTAATTTTTCTTCGGGAATATTAGCTCCACAGTTTTCAAAAACAATAGTAACTTTGTTCGCTCGAAGCTCTGTGGTTATTGTAATCTCTGTATCTGAATAACTGTAAATTGCAGCATTACGCAAAAGGTTGTCAAATACACGCTGCATTTTATTCGCATCACAATGAAGCATTATATCCTTTGCACTATGGAGAACACATTGTAGGTTCTTTTCTTTTAACATAGGATTAAATTCATATATAAGCTGCTCCAACAATCGTGTCAAATTTATATCGCTGTATTTCAGCGTTATGTTTGATAAATTAAATCTTGTGATTTCAAAAAACTCGTTAATTAAGTCCTCAAGCTGTTCAGCCTTATCAAGAGAAATAGAAAGATATTTATTTCTTAACTCCTGCGGTATTTGCTGTTCATCATCACGCAATAGCGTCAAATAACCAATGACAGAGGAAAGCGGCGTTTTCAAATCGTGTGCAAGGTACATAATCAAATCATTTTTACGCTGTTCATTCTCCTGTGCAAGTTTTGCATTATTTTCAGCTTCCTGTTTCAAGTGATTTATTTTAACCGCAATCTCGCTTAACTCTGGAGAAAGTTCAATATAATCACCTGTTTTATCAAATAATCTTCCCGTTGCGGCTTGTAGCTCATAGACATACCCGACAACTTTCTTCAAAAGTTTATAAGTCAAGCACATAATACATATTACCCATATTATGAGTGCTGTCATATAAACGTACAGTCCTCTGTAAATCAAATAGTAATGTTCGACATACCTGTCAAGTATCCAAGTAAGCCCTGTATGTAAAACAGCGGTGCATATTACAATAATCACAGAACAAATTGCACTTTGGAAAATGTAGCTTTTGAATAAGGTTATAAGCAGATAATTTTTTTCATTTTTATTCAATTTCATAACCTATCCCCCAAACTGTTTTAATAAATTTTGGCTTTTTGGCTGGCTCATTTAATTTTCCCCTAAGCCGTCCAACATGTGCCATTACTGTGTTGTTGTTATCAAGATATTTTTCTTTCCATACATTTTCAAATAGTTCTTCGGAGGAAATCACTTTTCCTTGATGTTCGCACAAATACCAAAGAATTGAAAACTCAATAGGGGTTAGCGATACCTCTTTCCCAAACAAAGAGCATTTATGAGTATCTTTGTTGATAATCAATCCTCTAATATCATATTCGCTTTTTTGAAAAGGCTGATTTTGTACGGGATTATTATACTTTTGATAACGCCTTAACTGTGTCTTTACTCTTGCAACAACTTCCAAAGGATTAAAGGGCTTTGTAATATAATCATCAGCACCTATCGTAAGCCCCATTATTTTATCCCCGTCTTCAATTTTAGCAGTAAGCATAATAACGGGGAAATAAAACTTTTCTCTGATTTTTTGACAAATACGAAATCCGTCTATATCAGGCAGCATAATATCCAGTATGGCTAAATCAATCTCTGTTTCTTCAATACATTTCAATGCTTCAATACCGCTGTAATATTTATAAACAGTGTAATTGTCGTTTTTCAAGTAGACTTCAAGTAAGTCTGCTATTTCTTTTTCATCATCTACAACTAAAATTTTTTCATTCATCGCCTATACTCCTTTTGTTCTGGTATAGCTCCCGTAATATCGTCAAAATCACACATCTCCATTCTTAAATCGCCCATCAGCAGGCTTTTTCGCATCTTTAGGTATCAGCCAAACATTACTCATTTTAACTGCTCTATCTATCCGATTATCATTACAATATTGCAAAACTCGTCTATCTGAGATACCCCATTTAATGGTAGCTTCTTTCGTGGTAATATAATCCATATCGCACCTCCAATATAATAATATATTATACTTCGTTTATTCGAAGAATACAAGTATGTAAATATGAATTCTTATCTCTTGTAACAAGAAATATTATCTCTATTTATAAGAGATTTCACATCGTTTAATAAGAGGCTACATTTCTGTACAATATAAGGGTAGAAGAAACGAGTACAGGTGGTGAGCTTATGGACAAGAAAATCAATAACTTTGACTTCGATTTTATGCCGATAGGACAGGCGATTAAAAAAGCCCGTGAAGCCAAGAAAGTAACCAGAGAACAGTTAGCGGAAATAGTAGATTATTCTGCAAGGCATATTCAGTCGGTAGAAAACGAGGGTCAGCACCCGAGCTTTGAGCTGTTTATTCAACTCATCACAATGTTTGATGTTTCGGTTGACGAATATATCTTCCCAAATAAGAAAACAAATAAAAGTTCCGTCCGCAGGCGTTTGGAAACACTGCTTGATAATTTGGACGATAAAGAACTTTCCGTTATCGAAGCAACCGTAAACGGTCTATGTAAGGCAAAAGAGCCAGAGGAATAAAATCCTCTGGTTTTTCTTTTGCCCTTTTTTAATAGGCAGGGATACCGTAACCGTAAATTACGCTGCTTCCGATAGCATATCTGTTCTGTCGGCAGGTATCTCCAGAGTTGCCCTCAACGGTATAAACTGTTCCGTTCTCAACACGCTCGACAATTCCGACGTGGTCTGTCACACCGTCGCCCTCCCAATCAAAGAAGATGATATGACCTGCCGACGGCTCAAAACTGCCGTCCTGCCATTGACCTCTGTCCATAAACCATTGTGAGCCTAACACGCAGCCTGCGAATTTCGGAATAACGCCTGTATCAATATAGCCGCACTCATTGGCACACCAAGATACAAAGCAGGCACACCATTCCACACGCCCCTCGAAGCCGTACCAACTCCAATAAGGCTGACCGCCTATATTTCCGACCTGCGACAATGCCACATTGACAATCTCGCTGTCGCCGCCAGAAATGCCGTATAGCACCTGCGACCATAGCGAATTGTTTTCCTCGGCAAGTAGCTCGGAGAGCTGTTCTCTCTGGTCTGCATTGAAATTGTACTTGTCAGCCATTTCCTCGGCTGTCTTATGGGCAACCGTGATATACAGATAGGTGCGTGTAACGGTGGTTTCCGTCTGTATGATATTGCCGTGACCGTCGTCGCTCTCGGTTATCTGTGTTTCGGTCTTGCTTTCCGTTCTGGAGCTTATCTCATTCATCTCCCAGAAGATGTTTTTGAGAAGCTCTTTTTTGCTGTCGTCCATTGTGGCGACTTCCTGCGGATTGTCGGGGTCGGTATTGGTCTTGACGGAATAAACCGCAAGCACCTCTTTCCAGACCGCACGGCTTCCCGACATTTCAAGGACATCGTGAGCTGTACCATTCTTGGTTTCATCAAGTTTGGCATCGTACTCGGTATTGATTTCTCTCACAACAGTTTGCATTGTCATACCGTTTCCAGAGTCCTCGCCAGAAAAGAAAATACCGAACACCGAACCGACAAGCAAACCGACAAGGCAAATAACAATAATAATCACAACGGCAACCCAACCGCCTGCGGCAATCGCAGAAATCAATGCCTTTGTTCCTGCAATAATCGCCTTGACCGAAGCCTGTGCAGTTTTCTGTGCCGTCTTTGCGGTATGCTCGGCGGTCTTGATAGCCGCCTTTGAGGTGGATTGAGCCGTCTTAACGCTTTTCTCGGCAGATTTGACCGTACCTTTGGTCGTGAATTTTATCGTCTTTCCTGTACTTCGGGCAGACTGCTTGATTGTCTTTTCTGCCTGCGTTTTTGTTCGCACGGTTTGAGTGTGAACATTGGAAGCTCGCTTTTCTGCCGATTTCATTGCCCGTTTGGTCTTAAAATCGGCAATACCGTCCTTTGCCTTGACGATATTTTCCTTTGTGGTCTGCACACCTTTCTTACCTTGCTTATTAAATTGGTGTACGCCTTCCTCCGTCACACGCTCGGCGGTATAGGACACCTTATCCGAAGCGTACTCGGTAGCAGAGCTTTCATCGGCATAATAGCCCTGTTCCGCCTTGTCCTTTGTCTTGGCATAAGCGGCTTTCATACGCTCTGAAGCAATAGCGGCTTTGTCAAGGTGGCTATGTAATCGGCAGAGAACGCAAAAAAAGCCACTTACTCTAAAATAAGAATAAGCGGCTCAACCTTTGGGGTTAAACATATTCAATTCTCAACCTCTTAACAGGTGCGTTTATGACCTTAAAGATAAGCTCGTCAACGCAGTCTGTATATCTGCCTTGCTGTATGAGTTGATTTTTCAGCTCCACAAGGCTATGTAACAAGGTCGTCTTTTCGTGGCTATCCAGATATATATGATATGTCTGCTCTTTCATAAACAGCACCTCCGTTTCTGGCTTCATTATATAGGGAAGTCCTAAACTAATCAAAGGTGCAAATTTGAGCAAAAAAATAAGCGTACCACTATTTCTAATGATACGCTTATCATAATTCATTTGTTAATCAAGGTCGATATACACCGTTACAGTAGTATCTCTCCATTGATTTTTGCGAACATACTGTCCGTTAGCCTTTCGATAGGCTGCTGCTTCCTCGAAACCAAGCGGTAATTCAAAGGAAAGAGAACTCCTACCTACTTTTGATAGCTGCCTGCGCTGCTGCCAATCTAGCTAAAGGAACTCTATACGGACTGCAAGATACATAATCAAGTCCAACTCTGTGACAGAATTCTACACTACTTGGTTCTCCGCCATGTTCACCACATATACCCATATGTATATTTGGTCTAGTTTGTCTTCCAAGTTTTGCTGCCATACTAACAAGCTTTCCTACACCATTTTGATCTAATTTAGCAAATGGATCATTTTCAAATATTCCTTTTGCATAATATTCATTTAAGAACTTAGCAGCATCATCTCTTGAAAAACCAAATGTCATTTGTGTTAAATCGTTAGTTCCAAATGAGAAGAATTCAGCTTCACTTGCTATTTCATCAGCAGTAAGTGCTGCACGAGGAATTTCTATCATAGTTCCTACTTCATACTTTAATTCAACGTTGTTATCAGCTATTATTTTGTCAGCTGTATCTGTAACTATCTTTTTAACATATTTTAATTCTTTAACGTCTCCTACTAATGGAATCATAATTTCTGGTACTACACTCATACCTTTTTTATTTACATTAATAGCAGCTTCTATAACAGCTCTTGTTTGCATACGTGCTATTTCTGGATAAGTAACGGCAAGTCTACACCCACGATGTCCCATCATTGGATTAAATTCTTTTAATGATTCAACTCTTTCCTTTAATGCCTCAAAACTCATTCCTAAAGATTCAGCTAAAGGTTTGATTTCTTCATCAGTATGAGGTAAGAATTCGTGTAGAGGTGGATCAAGGTAACGAATTACAACAGGATCGCCTTCCATAGCTTCAAATAATCCTTCAAAGTCTTTTCTCTGATATGGTAATATTTTTTCCAAAGCTTCTTCACGTTTTTCAACTGTGTCTGCAGCTATCATACGACGGAAATTAAATATTCTTTCTTCTTCAAAGAACATATGCTCTGTGCGGCACAAACCAATTCCCTCTGCACCAAATTTACGAGCTTGTATAGCATCTTTTGGAGTATCAGCATTAGTTCTTACTCTTAGTCTTCTAACTTTATCAGCCCATCCCATAAATGTTTCAAAGTCTCCACTTATTTCTGGGGCAACAGTCTTAACTTGTTCTCCGTATACATTTCCAGTAGATCCATCAAGGCTCATCCAATCACCCTCATGGTAAACTTTACCATCTGGTGTCCTTACTGTTTTAGCTTCTTCATCTATAACAAGTTCACCACAACCAGAAACACAGCAAGTTCCCATACCACGAGCAACAACTGCAGCGTGACTTGTCATACCTCCACGTATTGTTAATATACCATGAGCTATATTCATACCTTCTATATCTTCAGGTGATGTTTCAAGTCTAACAAGTAATAAGTCATTTTCACCATTTTTATTAGCATTCATAACATCTTCAGCAGTAAAATAAATTTTACCTGTAGCTGCTCCTGGAGATGCAGCAAGACCACGTGCTACTACTTTAGCTTCACTTAAAGAGTTTTGATCAAAATTAGGATGTAATAGTTGATCTAATTGCTTTGGCTCAACTTTTAATAAAGCTTCTTCCTTTGTAATCATTCCTTCGTTAACTAAGTCAACAGCAATCTTTAATGCTGCTTGAGCAGTTCTTTTACCATTACGTGTTTGAAGCATAAATAGTTTACCATTTTCTATAGTGAATTCCATATCTTGCATATCTTTATAGTGATCTTCAAGAATACCACAGATTTTAACAAACTCGTTATAGCACTCAGGCATAACTTCTTTTAGAGTATCAATTGTTTGAGGTGTACGTATACCAGCAACAACATCTTCTCCTTGAGCATTCATTAAATACTCACCATAAAGTTTCTTTTCACCTGTAGCTGGATTTCTTGTAAATGCAACACCAGTACCACTAGTTTCTCCACGATTTCCATAAACCATTTCTTGAACATTTACTGCAGTTCCCCAGCTAGATGGAATATCATTAAGTCTACGATAAGTTATAGCTCTATCGTTATTCCAACTTCTAAATACAGCTTTAACAGCTTCCATTAATTGTTCTTTTGGATCTTGAGGGAAGTCAACTCCTGCATGATTTTTATATTCATTTTTATAAATCTCTACTACTTCCATTAAGTCTTCAGCAGTAAGATCTGTATCAAATTTTACTCCTTTTTTCTCTTTAATTACATCGAACTTTCTTTCAAAAGAACTTTTAGGGAATCCCTTAACAACATCAGCAAACATTTGAATGAATCTTCTATAACTATCATATACAAATCTTGCATTATTTGTAGTTTTAGCAAATCCTTTTGCTACTTCGTCATTTAAACCTAAGTTAAGAACTGTATCCATCATACCTGGCATAGATGCTCTAGCACCACTTCTTACAGAAACAAGTAATGGATTTTCACTATCACCAAATACTTTACCAGTTTCTTTTTCAAGATCACTTAAATGATTTAATATTTCTTCTTTTATCTCTTTAGAAATGTCTTCACCATCATCGTAATACTTTATACAAGCTTCAGTTGTAACAGTAAATCCTCTAGGTACAGGAAGACCAATTCCAGTCATTTCAGCAAGGTTTGCACCTTTACCACCTAAAAGATTTCTCATATCTTTATTACCTTCTTTAAAGGCATATACATACTTTGTCATTCTTATCCTCCTTCTAAACAAAGCTATTATAACATGAATAAGAAATCTACTTCAATACTTTTTTATTATTTTCTTTCTTTTTTTACACACAAAAAAACACTTTTTATTTATTAAAAAGTGCAAAATAACCTACTACTAATAACAGCAAAATTATAAATATAGCAACTAATAATGATAGCTCACTTTTTTGCTTCGCTTCTTTTCTTTTACGTAGAGTTTTTTTTGAAGGTCTACCTCTTTTTGCCATAAATCCTCCTAGTATCTAGTGGAAATTATAGCATATAATCCAATAAATTTCAATCTTTAGGATTAAATATAAGAGATAAAATAAATGAGAATACAATAGCAGCTACTATACCAGATGAAGTTAAATCAAACATTCCCATAAAAAGACCCATTATTCCAAAATTACTTACAGTATCCATAGCCCCGTGTATTAAAAGATGTCCGAAAGACGTAATTGGAACGAGCGCTCCGCCTCCAAACCATAAAATAAATTTATCGTAAATATTAAATATATCTAAAAATGCTCCTATAACGACAAACATAGTAGTAATATGAGCTGGAGTTAATTTAGAGTTATCTAAAATTACTTGACCGATTAAACAAACAAATCCACAAAATAGAAATGAATAAATATATATCATTTAGATACCTCCAAACTTACAGCATGTGCAATGCTTGGTATAGATAAGTGTTGGTTACACATACTAGTATTCATAAGTGCACCAGTTGCTACTAATAATACTTTATTTAATTTTCCTTTTTTCATTAAGTTTAATATATAAGAATAAGTAACGAGTGGTAAACAAGATATTCCACTTCCCCCTTGATATACTGGTTGATTGTCTAAATCAAAAATCATACAAGCAGAATCATCATATTTTTTTAAATTAATATTATATTCTTTTTTTATATACTCCTTTAATATAGATTTGCCTACTCTACCAAGATCACCAGTTAATACTAAGTCATAATAATCAATTGATCTGCCGGTATCTTTTAAATGATCACTTATAACTTTAGCTGCTGCAGGTGCCATAACTGCACCCATATTAAACACATCAGTAATGCCTAAGTCTACTACTGTACCTAAAGTTGAAGATTCTACTTTTATTTTACCCTTATTATTAGATAAGTATGCACTAGCACATCCTGTCGTTGTAAAAGTTGTATATTCTCTTTTAGGTCCACCATATTCTATGGGATTTCTAAACTGTTTTTCGGCACTATTGTTGTGTGATGAAGATGTTACTATAGCATTTTTAATCTGCTTAGACTCTATCATATTACTAGCAAGAAGTATAGATAAACAACTAGACGAACACGCGCCATATATACCTATTAAAGGAATTTTTAAATCTGCACTAGCATAATTAGTGGCTACTATTTGATTTAATAAATCCGATCCTATATGTAAATTTATTCTAGAACTATTCATATTTAATTTTTTTAAAAGAAGATTTACACTATCTTTAATACATTTTATCTCAGCTTGTTCCCAGGTTTTACATCCAAAATAAAAATCATTATAGTGGGAATCAAAGTATTCAGATAAAGGCCCATTATTTTCATATGGTCCTACAATAGTACTTGTTTCATTTAAATAAACATTATTGTATTTAAAAGTCATATTATCCCCCCATCACAAATATTCTAATAATTCCAAATATATATGCGCTAACAACACCAAATATAATAACTGATCCAGCTAGTTTAAACATATTTGCGCCTATTCCTGTAACTAAGCCTTCCTTTTTGTACTCTAGTGCTGCACTCATCATAGCATGAGCAAAACCAGTTATTGGAATAATAAGACCACATTTAGCAAAATTAACCCATTTATCAAAAAAGCCCAAACAAGTTAAAAAGCACCCAAAAAATACTAAAGTTATTATCATAAAAACACTAGCATCTTTACTAGATAAATTAAAATAATATGAATAAGCTTCTACTAAAAAATTTCCTATAACTCCCATAAGACCACCAATTAAAAATGCTACTACAGCATTCCTTATTCTTTTTTCTTTTGGAGTATATTTATCAACTATTTCTTTATATTCTCTCTTCTCCATAAAAAAATCCTCCCAAAAATATTATGGGAAGATTTTCAAGTTTTATTCACAATTACTTTTTTGAAATTTATACGAATAATTTCCGGCTTCAGATTTTATTAGGACTGATCCGGCTAATTTCTGATCATTAATCATATTTTTTAAATTATCAGATTTTATATAGTTTTCACTTAGTAAATACTTTAATTCTACGCATTCAACATCACGATCCATTCCTTCATTTAAATAATAATTTTTAGCAGCTTCTTCTATATTTGCAATTTGAGTTTTAGATAAACTTTTTCTAGAAGACGATATTAAATTCTTTACAGATACTAATGTAATAGATGCTATTACAGCAAGTATAACTATTACAGATAAAAGTTCTATTAATGTAAATCCCTTTTTCATAGTGTCCTTCTTTCAAATTTCAAAAAAAGAACAATCAAATTGTCCTTTTAAATACTAATGGTGGACTGTTAGGGATTCGAACCCTAGACCCACTGATTAAGAGTCAGTTGCTCTACCAACTGAGCTAACAGTCCAAATGTAATCAAAACTATCAAGGAAATTCAATTACTAATAAAGTATATCATATTTTTATAAAAAAATAAATACTAAATTTTAAAAAAATTAAAAATTAAAAGTGTATGATTTCATACACTTCTACCTACTTACCTTTTTACTTGCTAAAAATTATTCTTCCATTCGACTTAGCTTATTATAAAATTCACAATTTTCTAATAGTTTCTTATGATTTCCACAAGATATAATTTTTCCTTTATCTAATACCATTATTTTCTTACAGTCTTTAATCATATTTAATTCATGAGTAACAACTATTATTGTATGGTCCTTTTTTATATTATTTATTACTTTTTTTATTATAGAACTCGTATTGTTATCTAGTGAACTCGTAATTTCGTCTAATAAAATTATCGGTGTATTTCTTATAAGAGCACGCGCTATAGCTAGTCTTTGCCTTTCACCACCAGATAGGTTAACACCACCTTCACCTATCATAGTATCATATTTATTTGGAAGTGATTCTATAAATTCATCAAGGCAAACCAAGTTCATAACATTATTAATTTCCTCAGTTGTAATATTGCTTTTTACAAGGCGTAAATTATCTCTTATACTCATGTCAAATAAATAAGGATTTTGACTAATAACAGAAATAGTATTTCTCAAATATGATTCGCTTAATTCATTTATATTAATATTATCTATTAAAACAATACCATTAGTCGCACTATGAATTTTACTTATAAGATTTAAAATAGTAGTTTTACCACTGCCACTTAAACCTACTATAGCAGCTTCCTCAAACGGTCCAACTTTAAATGAACAGTTTTTTAAAACAGGTTTAGTTTTGTAGCTAAAATCTACGTTTTTAAATTCTATCATACCAGTTGATTTTATTAACTCCTTATTGCCAAATGATTCTTTTTTATAATCATCTTTGTTTAAAAGACTAAATATTCTATCACAAGATAAATTGAAATTAGCACGTATATCCATAAAATTAACTAATCTATTTAAAGACGTAAAGACACTCGTTCTATACATAAATATAATAACAAATGACTCACTCGACAATTGATTATTTTTAACTAATAATAATCCAACAAGTATTACTACCCCTAAAGCAAAAAGTTCTACAAAACTTGATGCTTTATTATATATATTTTGATAATATTCTCCTTTAAATTCCAATTCTCCAGCCTTTGAAAATGATTTTACAGTTCTATCAATATAACTATTTTTTAGATTTAAAGATTTAATATCCCCTATTCCAGAAACCATTTCTCCTAAAATAGTAGAATACTTTTCCTGCTCGATTAAGAATTTATTTTTTTCACACATTTTTTTCTTAATACCTATCATTTTTATTTTATATATAATTATAATGAAGATTAAAAATATTAATCCTAAGATCCAATTTAGATAAAAAATATATAATAATACCCCGAAGTTTCCTAGCCCATTTATTAATATATCTTTTATCTTATTAAAAGAAGATGCTATTTCATTTGGATCATCTTTTATTTTATTTATAAATGAACCACTACTATTCTCAGTAAAATTAGAAATATCAAAATCTACTACATTTTTAGCTATTTGACTTCTTATATTAAATACCATCTGCTTCATTATAACAAGATAAAGCTTAGATAAATAGAAAGATGACATTATAGTTATAAGTTTTAGTGCAATCATAAATATAATAATTACTAAAACATTTCTATATCCCCCATATAAAAGATTCGTTACTATATTTCCAGAAAGTGCTGGAGTTATCGCATAAGATAGTGCAATAACAATTCCAAGAAAAATAATTAGTTTAAATTCTCTTTTTACTCCATCTAAAAATCTAAAGCACTTTCTAAAGTTTCCATTAATAATCTTATTTTTATATATTTTAGTCTTTTTCCGAAACATTTCAACGTGCCATTTAAATCTTTTTCTTTTAACTTTTACCCTTTTATTACTACCAGTTATATATTTTACAAATCTAATAAGCTTTTTTAACCTTCTTTTATCTCCAACAGTAGGTTGTTTATCAAAATTCATTTGAGTTATAGTTCTATTTTTATAAGAAAATGTCGCTCCAATTGGAATCAATAGTTTCTTTTCAATGTCAAAAAATAACAAGTCGGTATCATATGTCACAACATCCAGTAAATCGTCTATAGTAGATAAATCTATTTCCATCCCATTATAATTTATTTTATAACCGCCAAATACGTTATATTTATATTTAATATGATATTTATCTAAGAACTGCTTTATTTCACACTTTTTTTGAGACAAAACTACAAAGTCTAAATCTCTTACTTTCTCACCCATAATTAAGCTTCTTATTGCTCCACCAAAAAGTAAAACAATTCCGTCAAACTTAAAGTCATATATTATCGGAAATGTTTCATGAATAAATTTATCTATTACGTTTACATCTACATCATTTAGCATATTTTACCTTCTTTATTTATCTAAAAACTTTAATATCTTACTAGGGTGTCTAAAAAATGATTTTATCAGTTCATAAACTCTATTATATCTGCGTTTAATCTTTACCTTTTTCTTGTCTTTACTTAAAAATTCAACAAACTTTTTTGCTTTTTTTACTCTCACTTTGGTTCTAAAATAACTCTGATAATAATATTCTATAACTACATTTTTCTTTATTGTATTTTTTATTCCCATAGGAATTAAGACTTTTCTTTTAATATCATAAAATAAAAAGTCAGTGCTTAAATGTCCTGCATCATATAAATCACTTGTACAAGTTAAATCTATATCCAATCCATTATAGGTTATTTTATATCCCTTATATATATTTTTCTTAAACTTAAGATCATACTTATCTATAAACTTTTCTATTTCACAATCTTTTGTGGTTAATAGCACGAAATCCAAATCTTTTATAGGTTTATTCATTATGATATCTTTTATAGAACCACCAAAGAGTAAAATAAGCCCATTAAATTCAAAATCATATATCATTGGAAATAACTTACGAATAGATTTATCCAATTTATTTATATCAATATTTTCAAACATTATAATCACTACTTCCAATATGCATAAAAGTTTTTATGAGGTTTTTTTTCTTCCTCTTTGGTATAATCTACATATAAATTATTAAGATACTTCTTATATTCCTTTGGCGCCGGATATTTTTTATCTCTAAAGTTAACTATAACAGTTTTCTTAAATATATCGCTATCCATTATCTCTCTATCATATTTATAATGACAAACAATTCCAGACTTGTTACACTCTTCCATAGAATGCTTTTTACAAATCCTATCTACTAGTTTGGCAAAAAAATTATTTGGAAATATATATGTAAATATACTTGCTGTTTTATATAGTACTTTTTCAAATATATTTCTCTTTTCTAGATAACATCCCCACTTGCTCATGTTTAGCATTTTTAAAATTTTAACAAAATTTAGATATGTTTTACTAGGAGCACCATCTATTGGAAATATATCTATAAATACTCCATAATCTTTTATATGATTTTTACATTCGAATGCTATAGTATTAGAATTTACTAATTTGGCATATGGACAATAATAATCTTTGTTGTTTGGCGTTAATAATATTAATTCATTATTATCACTATAACTATTTATAAATTTCTCGTATTCTACCCTAGGCATTATAATATCTATATCATCGTCCCAAGGAAAAAAATCTTTTCTTAAAATAGCACCCGCTAATGTGCCACAACCTAAAAAATATTTTATATTATTTTTTTTACAAAAAGAGTCAAAGTTATTTAACATATCATATTGTAAATCTTGTATCTCACTTATACTTAATCTACTTCCTAACTTATAATCCTTATTAGGTTTTAGTTCTGAAGATAGAAGTCCTAGCACCACATAGTATAATGGGGCTACTGAGATAATACTTATATTAAAGAATGCTTGTACAGAGTATCCAATAAAGCTTAAGAATAAGCAAATGAATATATAATCCTTACTATTTTTTTCTTTAAATATCTTTTTAATAGAAAGATAAAATATTGTAAATAACAGGCTTAAGTACGCTAAAAGAGAAAATATTCCTTCTGTAACAAGTTTTTGTAAATATTCGTTGTGAGCCTTATCTACATATAAGCCACTTTTAATATCTATCAAGTGTTCGTCTTCAAAAGCATAATAAAAATTGTCGATTCCTGCGCCAGTAAATATATATTTAGGTACTATTTTTAATGTTTCTCTCCATATGTGAATTCTTCCTGTTCCATATGAATCTTTTATATCACCTTTGCTTACTGAAACCATTTCATTAGACGTTCTTTTAATTTCTCTTGCAAAGTGTCCATTGTTATTATAGCTAAAGTTATTAAAAATAAATATACAAGAAATAACTAAAATTATTGATTTTAAAATAGTAGTTTTTAAATTAAAATTCATAACTATAATCAAAAATATAATAAATATAACGAGAACTGCAAGTGCTACTACAGCACTCATTGTTCCAGAAGTTAAAAGCCCTAGGAAAAATAAATTAACAATTAAAAAGCCTAATATACTATATTTAAGTTCATTCCTACTAAAAAATAGACCTAATGATATACTTAAGTTAATAACCATTACAGATCCTAAAAAATTAGGATTTACTTCTAAACCAGTAGAATACCAAGCATTTTTAAGAATAGGAATAAATAGTATACTATCTACCTTATAAAATTGCATTATAGCATATGTTGCCTGCATGATTCCTGTAAATAATATTAAACTTAATATTATATTTTTGCTTTTTTTATTATTTAAGTCTTTACAATTCAAAAATATAATATAATACGTAATGATTTGTAAAAAGCCTTCATTCCTTCCAGGACTTCCTAATAATGCAACATTAAAATTTACTGAAAATACAAGTGAAACAAAAGCTAACACAACCAGTATAAATATAAATTTATTAAAAATATTATCATCTATATTAAACAATTTTCTTTTTACTTTAAAAATAACAAGTCCAATAGTGCCTAATAGTGCTATACCTATCGAAAAAGAAGAAATACTAAAGTCATTATAAATATGTAATATATCACCAACTAAAAGAAACAGTATAAAACTGCATATATAAATAGTTGGAATTAAATTTTTAAAATAAAGTTTAGTCTTTTCGTTCATAAAGTTCCTCTATTTCTTCTCTATATATTTTATCCATTATTTTTAATACATTCATTATTGAGTATTTATTAATTATATCACTATTTTTACGTCCTAACTCTAAGGCATAGCTTTTATTATTTTTTAGGGTTCTTATAGCGCCAATTAGTCCTTCTTTATCCTTTATATCCACTACGAGGCCGTTTACTCCATTACAAATCAAATCCCTATTACCTCTACAATTTGTAACAATTATAGGCTTATTTTTATACATGGCTTCCATTATATTTAAAGGTAACCCCTCCTGTTTACTAACAGAAATAACTAAGTCACTAATATCTACATATTCATTTATATTATCTTTAAACCCAAGTAATTTAACACTATCTTCTAGTCCCTTTTTCTTTATAAATTTTCTTATTTTTTTATCTCTAGCATTGTTACCTATAAGAAGTAATTTTTCATTAGTAATATTCATTTCATAAAAAGCTTTTACCAAATACATTTGACGTTTTCTATTTGATATTTCAGCCACATAAGATATTATATAATCACTATCTTTAAATCCTAACTCTCTTATAATCTTTTTTCTTTTTGAAGTAGAAATGCTTTTTGAAAACTTTTCTTCTTTAAAACCTATACCAGGAATATATTTTATTTTAGTCTTAAAATGCTTTTTAGCAAAATTATAATCCTCTTCATTCATGGTAATTATAAGATCCGTATATTTTGACAAAATTTTCTCTATTGGGAAAAATAAAATCCAATTAATCCAAGGACATCCTTTAAAAAAATGAAATCCGTGAGCCGTATATATGACTTTAACATTATTTTTTTTTCTATAATGTAAAGCTGCTAATCTAGTAACTACTGCGGCACTTGGCGTATTTGTGTGAATTATATCATATTTTTCTGTTTCTATTATTTTTTTTAATATAAAGATTGACTTTATATTATCTAACTTAAATGGGGTTCTCTTTATTGGAACTGAATAGCACTTAGATGCATATTCAAGTTCTTTATTAGATGAAGTGGCTGTATGAACTATAAATCCGTTATCATTAAACCATTTTAAGTATGGTATATGACACAGATATAAATGTATATATGTATTAGAAGTATAAAGTACTTTCATATAATCACTCCATATTAATTATAACTTATACATATTTAAAAGACAAGATTAAATTAAAAAGTATTAAAATACAAAAGTTATTTTTTATCAATTATTAAAGATTAATTTACTTATATTAATAATAACTAGTTGAAGACTACTTGCTTATATAAAAGAAAAAAAGATTGAGCTTTTTCAATCTTTTAAGAACTAAACAGTCATTAATTCTTGTTCTTTTACTTTAAACTTTTCATCTACTATTTTGTTATATTTATTTATTAGCTCTTGAATTTCTTCTTGAGCACGTTTTTTATCATCTTCTGGCATTTCTAATTTTTTAACGTCGTTATTAGCATCTTGTCTTATATTTCTTAATGCTATTTTGCAATCTTCTGAATATTCTTTAGCTTGTTTTACATAATTTCTTCTTGTTTCTTCTGTAAGAGCTGGAATATTCAAAATAATTACTTCCCCATTATTATTTGGAGTTATTCCAATATTAGCTTCATAGATAGCTTTTTCTATTGTACTAATACTTGTTTTATCAAAAGGCTTAATCATAAGTTGTCTAGCTTCTGGTATTGATATTGTTGCTAACTGTTTAAGTGGAGTATCTGAACCATAGTAGTTTACCATAACACCATCTAACATACTAGGGTTAGCGCGTCCAGCACGAATGTTTAAAAGCCTTTTTTCCATATTTTCTATAGCATTTTCCATAGACATTTCTGTTTCCATTAAGATTTCTTCCATAATTCCTCCTATTTAATATTTTCTATTTCTTCTATAGCACTATCAATATTTATTTCTTTAATTTCTTCACTACTTCTTAGTTTTAATTCTACTATATCATCTGATACTTTCTTACCAATAGTTATTCTTACTGGAATACCTATTAGATCCATATCATTAAACTTAACTCCAGGACGTACATCTCTATCATCTAAAATAGTATCTATTCCAAGATTATTTAGTCTATTATATAAGTCTTGAGCTATTCCTACTTGTTTTTCATCTTTAGTAGATATAATTATGATTGCCACTTTATAAGGCGCTATAGAATAAGGCCATATTATACCTTTATCATCGTGTGACTGTTCTACAACACTGGCCATCACTCTAGGTACACCCAATCCATAACATCCCATATAAGGATAATTTAACTTGTTATCTTTATCCAAATAACTTATATTTAAAGCTTCACAATATTTAGTACCTAATTTAAATAAGTTTCCTACTTCTATTCCTCTTTTGAAATATAATTCACCATTACATTTTGGACACTTATCACCTTCTACTGGCTGCTTTATATCACCTACGATATCGTATTTAAAATCGCTTACATTTCCATTTATATAGTGATAATTTTCCTTATTAGCTCCAAAGCAGAAGTTTCTCATATGTAAAATCTCATCGTCAATTACTATTTTAGCTTTTAAATCTTTTGGGCCAGTAAAACCAGGTACTGCATTTGATTTTTCAATCAATGCATCATCTGCAAAATTAAATTCTTCAACACCCATTAATCTGCACACCTTAGCTTCACTTAATTCTCTATCGCCTCTAATAAAGAATACGACAAATTCACCATTAACATTCATAAGTAATGCTTTAACACTGTTTTTTTTGTCAATATTTAAAAATTCGCAAACATCATCTATAGATTTACAATTTGGTGTTTCTACTAATTCTAAACTCTTATATTCATCAGTACTGTCTTCAATAGCTACGCTTGCAACTTCAACGTTTGTAGCATAATTACAATTTGAACAAAGCGCTAATAGATCCTCACCAGTATCTGTTATAGCTTGATATTCCTCTGATAAAAAGCCACCCATAAGTCCTGTATCAGCTCTTACAATCTTATAATCTAAACCTATTCTGTCAAATATTTTATTATATGCAACATACATTTTTTTGTATGAATTATCAAGCCCTTCTAAATCTACATCAAAGCTATAAGCATCTTTCATGATAAACTCTCTAACTCTAATAAGCCCTAATCTAGGCCTTACTTCATCTCTATATTTATTACCTATTTGATATAAATTAAAAGGCATATCTTTATAGCTTTTTATCATAGAACCGGCTGCCATAGCAAATAATTCTTCGTGTGTTGGTCCAAGTGCTAAAGGACGATTATATCTATCCTTTAATTTAAACATACTACTGCCGAAATTATTAAGTCTTCCACTAGCTTCAAATACTTCTTGAGGAAGTAATTGTGGCATTCTAAGTTCTTGAGCACCAGCATTATTCATTTCTTCCCTAACAATATTTTCTATATTTTGTAAAACCTTTAATCCAAGTGGCATATATGTATAAATACCATTTCCGACTTTTTTTATCATACCTGATTTTACTAACAAATTGCCACTAATAGACTCTTCATCACGTACATTTTCTCTTAATGTATAAAAAAATGAATTACTAAGTCTCATTTTATCAACTCCTATCTCATTATAACAAAATATATAATAAAATAAAAGATTAATTATCGTATTCTTTCAAAAAATTAAATAAGTTAATAGCTACTTCACCAGGTAAAACTTCCTTTAATTCACTAATACTTGCTTCTTTCATTTTATTAATAGTTTTATATTTTTTTATAAGTTCTACTTTTCTCTTTTCGCCTATACCACTAATATTATCCAAAATACTAGAAAGGCTTCCCTTACTTCTTATTTGCCTGTGATAATTAATGGTAAATTCGTGTACCTCATCCTGCATTCTTTCTAGTAAATAAAATAGATTACTTTTTTTATCTATATTTATTTCTTTAATTGGGTCAAAAGCTAAAAGAGCGCTAGTTGTATGCTTTGAATCTTTCTTTAAACCAACTACAGGTATATTAAGACATAAACTATTTATAACGTCACGTGCTACATTTATCTGACCAATTCCACCATCTACTATAATTAAATCTGGCATTTCTAATTTATCTTTTAAAACTCTAAAGTATCTTCTATAAATTACTTCTCTCATTGTATTATAATCGTCGTTAGTATCTACACTTATTTTAAATTTTCTATAGTTGTTTTTACTTGGTTTGCCATCTATAAAGCAAACCATTCCAGATACATTATAAGTTCCAAAAAGATGAGCATTATCAAATATTTCTATTCTAGATAGCGTTGGAATATTTAAAACTTTTCCAAGCTCTTGATTAGCCAAAATAGTCTTTTCTTCATCTTTATGTATTAGTTCAAATTTTTCATTTAAAACTATTTTGGCATTTTCACATGCCATATTTACTAGTTTTAGTTTTTCACCTTTTTTAGGGCATCTCACAGAAACGTCTAAATACTTAGCAAGAAGTTCACTATCTACAATATTTGGCACAAGTATTTCTCGTGGTTTATTTAAATTATTATAAAATCTAGCAATAAATCTTATAAGTTCTTCATTAATATCATCTACTATATCAAAAATTTTACTTTTTCTCTCTACAATTTTCGAACCTCTAATAAAAAAGACTTGAATGGATAAATAACCTTTATCAAAGTAATAGCCAAATATATCTCTATCTACATTATCTTTTAACTCGACTTCTTGACGAGTCAATGTTATGTTTATATAATCAAGTAAGTCTTTATATTCTTTGGCTTTTTCAAAATGTAATAAATCACTTTCCTGTTGCATCTTTTCAACTAGCTTTTTGGTAACAATAGAATGATCACCATTTAAAAATTTAGTTATTTCTTTCAACATTTCATCTATTTTATCTTGATCCACCTTGTTAGAACAATATCCTAAGCATTCACCTATATGATAATATAGACAAGGCCTTTTTTCATATGTGCTACATTTTCTAAGTGGATAAATCCTGTTTAGTAAATTAACAACACTACGTGCAGCAGTTACATTGGGATATGGTCCAAATAAGTGATTAGCTTTTTTCTTTCTATTTATATTTCTTATAACTTTTAAAGTAGGCACTTTATCACTTGTAAGCTCTATATATGGATAACTTTTATCATCACGCAAAAGTATATTATATTTCGGATCGTATTTTTTTATTAAATTAATTTCTAAAATAAGTGATTCTATTTCACTGTTTACTACTATATATTCAAAATCAGCAATCTCACTAACAAGTCTAGCCGTTTTACCATAATGTTTCCCTCTAAAATAAGAATTAACCCTGTTTTTTAATTTTTTGGCTTTTCCAACATAAATAATTACACCATCTTTATTTTTCATAAGATAGCATCCAGGAAGTTGTGGTAAAAGTAATAGTTTTTCGTGCAACATAATATCACCCAATCAATTATATCATTTTTTATATTTTTAGTAAATTAAAAGACTTTTTAACATTCTAAAAAGTCTTAACTTTTTGAAAACCAAATGTATCTTCATCTTCTATAGGTTCTTCACTTTCATAGACAATTTCTCCTACCCTTACGGTATCAATTACATTATTTTTATCTTTTCCTTTATTAGAATCACTTGGAGCACCTCCAAATAAAATATTCTCTATTTCTTTTGCATTTAAAACACTTCTTATTTTTTCAACAAGTTTATCACTCTTGTCATATTCACTAAATTGTCTATATATCTTATCACTAATTTTTGCACAATAACGGCGTGGATTAGATAAAATATCTTCTTTTATCTTTTTAATACCTATAAAACCTGTTCCCAAGCCAACAAAAGCTAAAATAAAGTTATCAAGAAATGGAAAAAAAGAAACAGAAGCGGCAAAAAGTAAAACAAAATTAAAAAGCATTAAATACGTTAATATTCTTGTTAATTTTAAACTGTCTTTATCTATACTTTGTGACAATTCTCGTAATTTGTCTTGTTCTTTTTTCAACAATTCCGTTAATTCTTCAGCACTCATATCAAACAAATAATCGTAATTGTCAATTACTTCATACTTTGCTTTTTTCTTGAAAACTTTTCCCATAAATTTCTCCTTAACAAATAATACACGTTAGTATATCATCAAAAGTATAAAAAGTAAAGACAACTACATTAATTTACTACATAGCATTATTCGTTATATAATATCTTCTTAAGTATTAAATTAACCTGAGAAAACTCTACATTAGAAGCTGTTGCTCCTCCAAGTATTATAGTATTAACGCTTAATTTAGTGTTCTCTTCAAATCTAAGTAATGTTGTTTGATAAAACTGAGCATACTTGCCATTACTTTGGGGAAAACTAAATGACAAAGCTTTTATTTCTGAACCATTTTCATCCTGCAAATAAAAGTGCCCACCATGCGCATTATCAGCACCACTTATTAATCCAGATAAAGTTATTTCATAAATACCAGGCTTAACTAACACTTCATTTTCATTGACAACTTCGAAATAATTAGAAGGATTAGGAATTAGCCAAGGTGATGCAATAGTAAGTTCTCCTTCATTTTTAGTATCATCATAACTTGTATAAAAAATGCTCTCAATGCTTGCAGGAAAACTTGGCCCTGTTGGACCAATGCTACCAGTATCTCCCTTATCTCCTTTGTCTCCTTTTTCACCAGCTATACCAGCAATGCCTTGAGGCCCTGTTGGACCCACTAGACCTATCTGACATCCAAAACCTAAATTTAATAACTTATTTCGTAGTTTCATATCTTCCTCTATTTTTAAATATTTTTTTTCATTCATAATAGCCTCCTGTTTTAATATATGATATATTAATTTTTTAGTATAAGCCAAACATAAATAAAAAAAGAATTAGTACTTACAAATACTAATTCTCATTATCTATGTTATCTAAAAAATCATCTATAGTCATCATTCGATGATCTATATTATCTAAAGATATATTTTCTTTTTGAATCTCTACTGGTTCCTCTAGAACTTCGTGATTTATTCTAGGGTTAGTTATTTTATTTTCACAGAATACATCTAAAATATCGTGTTTAGAAAGACTCGTACCAGTTGAATATCTATCTACTATTGGAAGATCAGTTAATTTGATAAATTCTATATCTTCCTTAAATTTCAATCCCAAAGTATTCTTAGAATTTAGCACAAAAGTTTTAAGAATATAATATGGATTTGTTTTAACATCTCTTATTACTTGTATACCTTTTCTAGCTCTAGATATTCTTTCAAATTCTGATAACTTAATTCGTTTACCTGTGTTTTTAGTAGTTATAATTGATATACATTCTTCGTTGTCAATAACATTTCCAGATACTACAGCATCATTTTTAAGACTAATAGCTTTAACACCACTTGCCCTACTTCCAAGTACTGGAACTTCATTGATATCATATCTTAATCCAAAACCATTATGAGTTGTTATAAATATATCAGATCCATCTTTATATTCAACATTAACAACCTGATCACCATCTTTAAGTTTAATATATGGCATAGGTTTAGTATAGCGAAGGGCTTTTAGGTCACTGATTAGTGTTCTTTTAATCATACCATTCATAGTAAATATTGTTATATATTTATTTGTATTAAAATCTGTTATAGCAATAGAATTTATTATATTTTCATCTGGATCTATTTTTATAATATTACTTATATGTTTACCTAAGTCTTTCCATTTCATATCAGGTATTTCATAAACAGGGACATATAAATAATTTCCAAGTGTTGTAAATAGTAATATAACATCCATTGTATTTACTTCGTACATTCCAACTACATAGTCTAACTCTTTGAGACCAGTTGCTCCATCTCTTGCACCGTAACTTCTTTTTGATACTCTCTTAACATATCCATCTTTTGTAACTACAACAACACATTCTTCTTTAGGGATCATAGCTTGAGTATCTATTTTAATCTCAGTAATTTCATCTTTTATTTCAGTTTTACGAGGAGTAGCATATTCATTTTTTATGGATTTAAGCTCTTGTTTCATTACACTTTTTAATTTTTCTTCATCAGATAAAATCCCTAATAATATTTCTATAGCACGTAATAGGTTTGCATATTCTTCTTTTAATACATTAACATCTGTATTTGTTAGCCTATAAAGTTGTAAAGTAACTATAGCCTCAGCTTGCTCATTAGAAAAATCATATTTTTCAATCAGATTGTTTATTGCATCACTTTTATTTTTACTAGATCTAATTGTTTTTATAATCTCATCTAATATATCAAGAGCTTTAATTAAGCCTTCCACTATATGCATTCTAGCTTTTGCGTGCTCTAAATCAAATTTAGTACGTCTAGTTATAACTTCTTTTTGATGAGCTATATAAGCATCTAATATATCTATAACTCCTACTATCTTTGGCCTGCGATTAACTATAGCAATCATATTATATGAATAATTTATTTGAAGTTCTGTGTTTTTAAATAAATAATTTAATATAACTTCTGGATTGCTATCCTTCTTTAAGTCAATAACTATTCTAACACTTTCTTCTCTATCAGATTCATCTCTTACTTCTAGCATGCCATCTATTTTCTTGTCAAAAATAATATCCGCTATCTTTTTTACTAAAAGAGCCTTATTAACTTCAAAAGGAATTTCGTGTATTAATATTTGCTTTATCTTTTTATCTTCTACTATCTCATATTTTGATCTTATTACAACTTTTCCTCTTCCTTTAGTTAAGGCATCCATTATTTCTTTTTTACCTTCCACTATAGCTCCAGTAGGAAAATCTGGACCCTTTATTATTTCTAAAATAGTATCTAGTCTACAATTTGGACTATCTATTCTCTTAATTGTAGCATCTATTACTTCTCCTAAGTTATGTGGAGGAATTTCTGTTGCATATCCAGCACTTATTCCTTTAGAACCATTTACTAATAAATTAGGATATTTAGCTGGAAGTACTACTGGTTCATATAATGTATCATCAAAATTAGGTGTCCATTCTATAGTATTTTTATCTATATCTTTTAAAAGTTCTCCACTTATTTTTGATAATCTAGTCTCTGTATAACGATATGCTGCTGCGCTATCTCCATCCATAGATCCGTTATTACCATGCATATCGATATAGCACTCATTTTGTTTCCACCACTGACTCATATGTACCATTGCTTCATATATACTTGAGTCTCCATGTGGATGATAATGACCCATTACATTTCCAACAGCAGTCGCACTTTTTTTATGTGGTCTCTCGTATGTATTTTTATCTCTAAACATAGCATAAAGTATTCTTCTTTGTACTGGCTTTAATCCATCTCTAACGTCTGGAATAGCACGATTTTGAATTATATCTTTAGCATAACTTCCGAATCTTTCGCCCATAATCTCTTCTAGGGTATAATCATAAATTCGGCCTAATAGTTCAACTGTATCATCTTGCTTTTTCATATTTTCACTCCTAATTAATTTTATAATTATCCTCTAGTGAGAACTCAACATTTTCTTCTATCCATTCTTTTCTTGGATCTACTTTATCACCCATAAGCGTTGTAACTCTTTTTTCTGCTAATACTGCATCATTTATGCTTACTTTGATTAGGCTACGAGTCTTAGGATCCATTGTAGTTTCCCATAATTGAGTTGCATCCATTTCTCCTAAACCTTTATATCTCTGAGTTTTAGTAGGTTTACCCTTATATTTTTCTAAAAGTCTCTTTCTATCATCCTCAGTCCAAGCATATTCTCCTTCTTTACCACATTCAATTTTATATAAAGGAGGCATTGCTATATACAAATGTCCTTCTTCTATTAATGGTTTCATATATCTATAGAAAAATGTTAATAGTAATATTTGTATATGTGCACCATCAACATCGGCATCGGTCATGATTATTACTTTATCATAATTGCTGTCTTCTACCTTAAAATCAGCACCAGCACCTCCACCTATTGCATATATCATAGTGTTAATCTCTTCATTTTTATATGCTTCTTCTAAAGATGCTTTTTCTGTGTTTAAAACTTTTCCTCTAAGAGGTAATATTGCCTGATATTTTCTATCTCTACCAGTTTTTGCTGAACCACCGGCTGAATCTCCCTCGACTAAAAAGAGTTCATTTATCTTAGAATTTTTAGCTTGAGCTGGAGTCAATTTACCACTAATAACTCTTTCTTTTTTACCTCTATCTTTACCGCTTCTAGCCTCATCACGTGCTTTTCTAGCAGCTTCACGAGCATTCCTACTTTTTAGCATTTTATTAATTATAGAAGTAGCTACTGCTTTATTTTCTTCAAGGAAGAAAGATAACTTTTCTGATACTATACTATCTACTACTGTACGTGCAATAGGCGTACCTAATTTACCCTTTGTTTGCCCTTCAAATTGCAATAATTCCTCTGGAATTTTAAGACTTATAATTGCAGTTAAGCCTTCTCTAGTATCCGGTCCTTCTAAGTTTTTATCACGCGCTTTTAAATATCCATTGGATTTAGCATATTCATTAAATACACGAGTAAGAGCACTCTTAAAACCAACTTCGTGTGTTCCACCATCTATAGTTTTAACGTTGTTTACAAATGAAATAATATTTTCAGAATATGAATCTGTATATTGAAATGCTACTTTAACATCTATTTTATCTTTAACACCACTTAATACCATAGCTTTATGCAATTCGTTTTTATCTTCATTTACATATTCTACAAATGCTTTAAGGCCATCGCTATACATAAAAGATTCGTGCTTATTATCCTCTTCGTCTGTTACTTCTATGTCTAACCCTTCAAGTAAAAAAGCACTTTCTTGCATTCTTTCACAGATAGTAGTAAATGAAAAATTAGTAGTAGAAAATATATTATCGTCTGGCATAAATCTAACTCTAGTTCCAGTCTTACTAGTTTTATCTCTTTTAGTTAATGGTATATCTACTTCTCCACCATTTTTAAATCTAATAAAGTATTCATATCCGTCTCTTTTTATAGTTACTTCCATCCATTTAGATAGTGCATTAACTACACTTGCACCTACTCCGTGTAACCCTCCAGAAACTGTATATCCGCTAGTCTCAAACTTTCCACCGGCGTGAAGTACTGTGTAAATTACTTCTGGTGTTGTTCTTCCACTAGAATGCATTCCAACAGGAACACCACGTCCTTCATCTTCAACAGTTATACTATGATCTTTGTGCAAAATTATCTTTATTTTTTTACCGTATCCATTTATAACCTCATCTATTGAATTATCTACGATTTCCCATACAAGATGATGAAGGCCTCTTTTATCAGTTGAACCAATATACATACCTGGTCTTTTTCTTACTGCTTCAAGTCCTTCTAATATTTTTATTGAGCTTTCATCATATTTTACCATAACTTATTCACCTCAACAATTATAACATAAATAAACTTTTAAAGTCAAAAAAATCCTTGTTTTTTCATAATAAAAGTAGAATAAAAGTCTTATTCTACCGTTATAACTCTTTTTGATGATACCTGATTTCCAGAAGGATCTTTAGCTATATATGTAATAATATATTTATCCTTTACTCCAAAATTTATTTTACCCTCTATGCTTATAGAACAATCACCACTATTATCAGTACAACTTACGCCTTCCATTAAGTCATATTCATTAACACTTGAAGATATAGTTGTATTTTCTGGTATTACAAGATTTGGTGCCTCTAAATCTTTTATAATTACACTAAAAACTACTACAGTAGAATATCCATAGTCATCTACAACAGTATAATTTACATAATAAATTCCAAGCTTAGTTGTGTCAATTGTATCAACTATTATATCATTTTTGGTAATATTGAAAACCACTCTGCTTGCCAAATTAGCTCCATCTTTAGAAGTCGCATTATAGCTTGGCATAGAAAAGTCACTGCCAAGATTTACACTAACAGTATAATTTCCGGCACTATCCTTATTTAATCCTTCCAGTACAATACTAGGTTTTTGTTCTTTATAAAGAGAAGAAGTCCTATCATCTCTTTTTATAGTAAATAAATAATCTCCACTTTTTTTAGAATACTTACTCTTACTATATCTATTACTTCCAATATTTTTAATCTCTATAACTAAGTCATCACTAAAATATTCGCCAGTTTTTGGATCTTTTATATCAGAATCTAGTAAAGATTTCTTTTTTAATTCTCCTACTGTTATATATTTAACATTATCTCTTTCAGGTAAAAATTCAGCATTTTCTAGCGACCAATTATAAGCTGAGGTTAAAATATCATTTATTTTTTTTTGATATACAGTATCTTTACTACTATCAGTTACATTTATAATAGCAGGAAGTGTTATAGAGAAAATTACCATCAAAATAACTATAACTCCTAATAATTCTACTAATGTGAATCCTTTTTTCATACATTACTCCTTTATAAAAATGCTTAATATTTTAGAGGCAAAAAGAAGTATTTCATTTCCCTTGCTCATAGCAATACCTTTTTCCAATGCCTTACCACCAATTGTAAGAGTTGATATAATTCCCATTACTATAAGTGTCACTAAAAGCCCATTATAATTAGTGGCAGCAGTTATTTTAAGTGATATAACCGCTCCTGTTGATCCAGATATAATTCCACATATATCACCTATTACATCGTTACAAAAAGATGATACTTTTTCAGCATTTTTTTTAAGTTTTACTGCAACTCTAGCAGATTTTATTTTTTTTGATGCCATAGAATGAAATACAGCCTCATCTGCCGTAGAACAAGCAACACCTATCATGTCAAATATAACTCCAATAAGAATAAACACAATAGTTAAAATTATACCTACTGGTATATTTACATTTGGTATAGCAGTTTCAGATATAAAAGTAAATAATATAGATATAATAAAAGTTAAAATAACAATCATCATAATCCATTTATAATTAGTTTTAGCATTCTTCATACTATTTTAATTCTTCTCTTTCAATATTTGTGTTATAATTAGACTCTTGTGAATTATTTTCTATAATTCTTTCTTTTTTATCTTTTAATCCTATTACAAAAAGTATAAATAAAATAATAACTAACACATATAAAGATAAAATTATAATTAAATCTTTATGACTTTTTTTACTCTTATCATTCTTATTGCTTGAATCAAGCTCTACTGCTTTTGGATCATTATCCATATCATCACCCTAAGTTTAGTATAGCATAAAAGAAATAATTTAACAAGAAAAAATAAAGATTGCTCTTTATTTCAAATATGATATAAACTCATCCATTGTAGTACTAGAAAATATAGTCATTCTTCTCACTTTATATTTATCTGTACTTTTAGGATATGAATATCCATAAGTATTATATTGACCTATAAAAGCAAGTTTAAATCCTGCTTTTTTCAAAAGAGAAATAGCCCTATCATTAAAATCAAAGAATGGATAAGCGAAATACTTGCTTCCACCTAGCTTTTCTTGACTAATGCGTAAGTCTTCTAAAACTTTATCTTCATCAAGACATAGTATTCCTCCACCTTGATTGCCATACCCTTTACACTCATATTGATTATGCATATTATTGGTATGTGATTCTAAATCTAAATATTCAGATTTAAACTCATCATAAGTATCTTTTATTCCTGTAATCACAAATAATGTTGCATTTACTTTATACTGCTCCAATAACTTAATAGCATCTAGATCAAATATAGTTCCATCATCTATAGTTAAAACTATGCTTTTTTCTGGAATATTAATTTTACCATCTAAATACATTTCAAGTTCATTAAGTTTAAGTGTAAAATAATTATTTTCCCTAATATATTTTAAATGACTCTCAAACTGATCTAAAGTTTGGCATATAGCTTGATCACAATTATAAGTATCTGGGTTATATAAGAAATGATAAGTTAAAGTCCTTATTTTATCCTTATTCTTTAGTTCTGTGTTTATATTATCATAAATAGACTCTATATCTTCACTATTTATATATACTAGGGCATTATTATATTCAATGCCATATCTATTATCATCTTTAACTATTATAGGAAAGTCAAATGATGAATTAATAGTATATAATAAATTACCTTCATAATCATAAAAACTAGTAACATCTTTTGTTTTAATATTCTGATTAAAATATATATAATTTTTATATCTATCATCTATACTAAATGCATCTATCTTTTCTACATCGCGATAATATACATATATATCTAAATTTTCTATTTTAAAATAAGTTGTTGTGGAAGTTAGTTCAATATCGTCTAGTATAAGATTAATATTTTCACTAATTTTTCCATATTCCTTATAATTATCATCGGTTTTATAATAAAGTTTAGCTTCTCTACTCGTTTTTACATATTTATTGTAATGACTTTTTACCTCACTTAAATTATCAATGCTATTGTCAGTTTTTTCTTTAGCATTATTCTTATTAAAATTAATTAAAAAGGTAAACCCAAGTATAATTAAGGCTACTAATAAAATTCCAAAAATAGTATATTTTTTCATATTATCACCAATCTTAGTATGCGTTATTTATGAAGTATTTTTCATAAAAAGCTGATTTTTTCATAAGTTCATTATTAAAAGCATCATAGCCAAGTTCTTCTGCCAGAGTTTCACTTGATGAAAATAAGTCTGTTCCAAGACCTAAATGGTCATTTTCTATAGAAACGCCAAGAGCTGACAACGTTGTTGGAAACATATCTAATGTTGTAAATACTCTGTTTTTAGAATTAACCGGAACTTTATCTGTATTTATAAATGCATTATAAACACTTCTATTATAGCCACTATCTATAGAATCAAAAAATGTCTCCTGCATAGTAAAATGATCTCCAGTTATTATTATAACTGTATCTTTATAAAAATCTTGTTCCTTAATCCAATTTATAAATTCATAAATCATACTATCCGAACATGAAAATGAATTAGAATAATTGTCCTTAAATTTTTTCTCACAAGAAGAATCCAAATAGCCATCTGGAAAATGTGTATCGGCCGTTAACAAAGTAAAATTAAATGGTTCATCACTTTTAGATATTTCTAGCAATTTATCTTTAGCAAAGGCAAACAATTTTTTATCTTCATAACCCCACCATACTTTATAATTTTTACTTATTAATTTATTTTTTCTAGCATATTCATAATCATAAATCTCATATTTCCCATGGTAACTAAAATAATCATCGCGGCATCCAAATGCAGCATCTGAGCCAATCATAAAATAATTTTTATAACCGTTATCAAGTAAAATATCACCTAATGTATATAATCCTTTAATAGAATTATCATAACTTAAATCAGTATTTACATCAATAGACACTTTTAGTGGCACACCAGAAGTCTGCGCTATAAGCGCACCTGCTGTGTAAGTTGCGCCACTTACTTCATATCCACCACCTAAATTTTCTCTATTACTAAAATTAAGATTATTTAGCGCTATAGACTCTAAATTAGGTATTATAGACTCTTCTAATGCTCCTCCATTTGCTTTTGAAGCAAAAGTAGATTCAAGTGACTCTACATAAATATATATTAAATTTTTCTTCTTTTCTGGAAACGTTATGTTAACATTTCTAGGATCTATATAAAGTTCATCATATATCTTAGAATATTGATTTTGATACTTAATAAATTCATCAATTTTAAGTATTTTAACTGGAAGAAGTATACTAAATATTATATATAGAGTAAAAATTATCTTTCCTATATAATCTATAGCATCTAATTGTGACTTCTTATCTTTTATAGTAATATTAACAAATACCTTACCTTTAAATTTTTGTGATATTTTTAATATTACTAGATAAATAGATATTGCTATAACACCTGATATAACAACAAATAATAATCCTTTAGAAATTGAAGAAAAGCTTGTCCCTTTACTAGTCATCAAACTATAAACTATTTGCTCAAAAGGAACAGATTTAAAAGTATACTTTATATATAAAGATATAAGTACAACAAGAAGTAAAATTAATTCAAATATATATTTAATTACTTTTTTTGTGTTTTGGTTTTTCATCTTTTACCTCTACATCTACTTGTAAATATTTTTCTACTATAATAAATAATACTGGTAATATGCAATTTACAAAAATAGAAAGCAATTCATATTTAAAAGAAAATATATAGTGATCATTTATATATGTTAATATATTACCATCAAAACCATTAAGCAAAATAATTGGTAGCATAATCAAAAAGTTAGAAAATAAAACCAATAGTAAGAAATACATAATAAGATCACGTGTATTAACATTATTTTTTATTCTTTGTATTATTTTTATTCCTAATACACTAGGTAAAACTAAAATTAAAATTCCATAAAACATATTATCACATCCAATATTATTTTAACATATTATTTAATTATTTCAAACAAAAAAGGCATTTAAGCCTTAATTTAATCTATGGCATTAATATAGTTAACTTTACGTCTTAGGTCAAGTTGGATTTCCCTAAATATTACTTATCGTTACCAATAAGCGGTTCCCCATTAAAATATTTAGTATATTGTCACCAAATATACTACTTGATTGCCACTTAGTACGCACTACAATCCTATATTAACAACACTCTAGAAGATTTCCTCACCAAATTCTTGTTATTAATTCTTTTTTGCAAATAGTATTTCAAATTGCACTTCAGTAGATTCTAGCTAAAAATTTACTAAACTGTTAACCAATTATCCCAACTATTCACTCAAGACAAGCTACACTACCCATAACTTTCATCACAAAGTAGGTTTAATCCTATTTCGTATTCAGTCCGTCAGTAATTTCGTATAGGCAAAACACAACAATAGGTCTCCACGAATGGTGGGTCAGTTGCCATATGCCATTATGGTTGCCCAACATCCTCATTTCCAGCACTCACCCTACACTGGGCGTATAAAGCAAGCACAAGAAGTTTCACAGATATGCTCTTTAACGGATTTTTAGCCCCGTCTTCATAACAATTATTTGACTAGAATAATGTGCCATTGATGCACTAGATTATAGCAAATTTACTTAATTTTGTCAAATTCACTATATAAATAGTATATTCTAAAGTTAAAATATTAAAACCTAAAATATATAAAAGGATTATAAGTATTGCTAATTAAAAGGCATATGCAAAATATAAATATCATTATATAAAGTAAATCTTCAATAATATAGTAATGCTTAAATGAGCTAAACTTCTTATTTATTTTATCAAATATAGGGAAACTAAATAGAAATGCAAATGGTATATATAAATAATAGTTAAGTAAGCTATAATTAATAGATAATGCTGCTTCTATAGGTAGTGATTTAAAATTAAAAATATTTTTAAATACATAAAGTAATAAATTTAAGTCTTCTGCTCTAAATATTATCCAACCGATATTTATTAATATAAACGTATATAACCATCTTACAAAGCCATTCCACTTAGACATGAATTCTAATAAAAATAGCTTTTCTATCAATAAAATAATTGCAAAGTATACTCCCCAAATAATGAAATTCCAACTAGCTCCATGCCACAATCCTGTTAAAATCCACACTATAATTATATTTCTAATCCATTTTGCTTTAGATACCCTATTACCTCCAAGAGGTATATATAAATAATCCCTAAACCATGATGATAATGAAATATGCCATCTTCTCCAAAATTCAGTTATACTCTTTGACACATATGGATAATTAAAATTCTCTAAAAAGTCAAAGCCAAACATTGCCCCTAAACCAATAGCCATATCACTATATCCTGAAAAATCAAAATATATCTGAAAAGTATATGCTAATGTGCCTAAAATTAATACTATTCCAGTATAATTGTTACTAATAGCAGAATTAAAAATTGTATCTGCTATTAAAGCCATATTATTAGCTATTATTATTTTTTTACTCAATCCTATTATAAATCTTCTAAGACCATTTGAAAATTTTTCTACAGAATGCTTTCTTTTTTTTAGTTCTTTTTCTACAGTTGAATATCTAACAATGGGTCCAGCTATAAGTTGAGGAAAAAGTGTTACATAAGTTGCTAGAAGTAAGATATTCTTTTGAACTTTAACTTCACCTCTATATACATCTATGACATAAGATAATGTTTGAAATGTATAAAAACTTATACCTATTGGTAAAACAAGATTAATAGTAATATTATTAGTATTAAATATATTTGAGAAAATACTATTAAAAAATCCCAAATATTTAAATATAAATAAAGTTAATATATTAAAAACTATAGTCAGTACTAATAATTTTTTCTTTAGAGATATTTTGCGTTTATATTTATCTATCAATATTGCAAAATAATAATTTAATACAATAGATAAAATCATCAAAATTATGTATCTTGGCTCTCCCCAAGAGTAAAAAACTAATGAAAAGAACAATAGAACATAATTTTTATATTTATCTTTAGAGATATAATAAATAAGCAATGTAATAGGTAAAAATATAAACAAAAATGTTAAACTACTAAAAACCATTTTATTTGCTCCAATCTATATTAAAACTTTCATTAATTAAAAATGAATAATCAGCAATAATAAGCACTTTATCTATATTATTTTCTTCTATATACCTTTTTATATCAAATTTTTCTCCCATTACTTCTTCATAATGCCTTAAATCTATTACATATGTTTTATTAAAATGAGACGCTATTAATTTATTTATTGCATTCGTATATGAAGAACCTAATACAAGCAAGTTATCTTTATCATTATTATTAAAATCAAAAATGACTTCACCAGAATCTCCACCATAAAATTCACCATAATGATTAGTAAGCCTACTTCTATTATACTTGCCTTTAAAATAATTTTCTTCATTTCCATATGTATCATATAATTTATCATTTATTATTGTGAATTCTGGAAAATTAAATTTATAAACAGTAAATAGTTCTTTATAGTCAAAAATCTGACTAATTCTTGATCTTGAACCATAAAATACTATGTCATCAAAAGTAACAGTTTCAACTGGCTTTATTATGTTTTGAGCATCATCAAACATCTCAGCTATTTGTGTATATGCCATATAAGAGCCATAATAATTCCAATGGTGGTCAGTCTTATAAAATAATTTTCTATATTCTTCGTAATTTTTAAATTCCAATGAAGCAAAGTTGTAATTACCTTTCAAATTTTTTTTAATGTAATCAATTATATTAATATGATACTCATTTTTTTCGAAATCAAAAATAGATGGAGTTGATAAAAAATAATAATAAGTATCTATATAATCATTTAACTTGCTATAAACTTCTAATCTACTATTTATATTAGCTCTAGCCTCTTTAGTTAATTCATCATATTTCACTATTAAATCGTGATTGCAATTATATGTAAAAAAAGAGCCATCTAAATTCAAGTATTTATTTTTACAAAGTCTTTCTGGAATATTATTATAATCAGTAAAATTTAATATCGATTTTAACTCTTGCTTAATTGTCTCTCCACCTATAAACTGGTCTGATAGTGCACTTTCCAATTTTTTTTGATAAGTACCATCTAAATATGAAATAAACGTAAAATGTTCAAATTTTTGTAATGTTCTATTTTCTGCAAAAGATATATTTTTTTCAACTCTCACAAATCCTAATTCACAGACAAATAATATTAAAAACACTAATATTATAAATATTATATTTCTAGATTTCATAACATACCTTTCTACACTATTTTTTTAAATTAAATATGATTAAATGTTACTTGTCATCAGTCCAATCAGTAGCTTTAATCCAATTTTCATAAGGAAAAATATGCTCTAAATTTTTAGCAGCCCAATATTGCGTTAAATATGAAGAATAAATTATTTTTTCCTTTTTTAACAATGATTCTTCAGGTATTTTTTCACTTTTAGAGTTCTTTGCTTCACTTATTTCCATATATTTTCCAAAATAATATAAATTATCATATAATTTCATAGACATTGATATGTCCCTAACAATAGTAGAGCACATTTTATGGTGCCAATGTGAATATTCTCCATCTGGATTATGAGTTATTATTAGTTCCCAGTTTTTGTATCCAATAATTTCCTCTAAGGAGCGATAAATCTCATACCTGATTTTACCTCCCCAATCACTAACACCAGAACTGTTACTATCAATATATGCTAAACTTAAATACTTCGCGCCATAAGAATCAAGTGCTTTTTTAAATTCTTGCTCTCTTTCTGAATTTGGTTGGCAAGTTACACACACAACTAAATATTCTTTTCCATGCTCCATTAAATGATAACCGCCGAAAATACTTTCATCATCAGGATGAGCAACTATCATTAGTTTGGTAATACCATCCAAATCTAATTTTTCTAACTTATCAGATATATTTTTATCATAAGTATATTTGCTCTTAAACCTGTCGTCAATTTTTTTATACCTTAAGTTTAACTCTTTATTTACTAAATTTAAATCGTTATTCTTGTTATATAGCATATATATAAAATACAATAACACAAGTATTATAATAATCATTACGGATATGAGTATTTTTAGACTTTTTATTCTTCTTAAATTTTTTTCCATTTTAGATGCTTCTTTCTAACAATTTAATGATATTTGGTGTATTACTCTTGAATTTCTTTGGCTTGAATTTTTTTGCTTCTATAAGTAACTTATCTAAATTATCAAAATCCTCTAAGTATAAAATATATCCTTCTTTTGCAAAGTTTTCTACAATTTGAAGTTGATGGTCATTAACATGCTCATTATACTTTTTTAGTCTTGGAGCTGCTATGACAATTTTATTATTTTTTAATCCTGTTATAATTGATCCAACACCACCGTGTGTAATCAAAATATCGCATTCTTTTATTTTTTCATCAAATTCATTCATTGGTATTAAATCGAATATTTCCATATCTTTCGACTTAAAATTTGAAGTACAACCAGCTTGAACAATAACTTTTTCGTTTATTTTCTTATTATCTATTTGTTTTTGTATAGCCTCAAGTAATCTTGTGAATTTTTTATCTTGAGTACCTAATGTTACTAATATCATTAATAAATCCACCCTCCATATATTGCTTTAGGATATAATTTCAACATGCTTTCCCATTGTACAATAAACACATCAGATATAGGATAAACTATTTTTCCAGATAGCGTTTTTGTTTTACTATTGGCAAAAGTTTCAATAAAGATTATCTTACTACCAAAAAGTTTACCTATATAACACATTGGAACCGCAGTATGTGTGCCTGTAGTAACTATTGCTTTAGGTCTTATTTTAATATAAAGTACCAATGATTTAAAAATGTTATAAATAAATTTAAAAAAGTAAGTAAATAAATTTTTCCTTGTTCCATAAACTAAATAATTAACATTTTTATACTTATATTTTAAATTTTTAGTAGACTTTGTCTTTTCTGTTATTAAATAACTATCGTATTTTTCAAATAAAGGACTTAATTGCAGTAACTCATTCAAATGCCCACCAGTTGAAGATATAAATAATACTCTTTTCATTTTCTTTTATTCTCCTTAAATACTATAAATTTACTAAATATATAATTCAGTATTAAAACTAAAAATTGAACTAATATTTTTGAAATCTTATCATTAATATTTAATAAAGATACAAAAACATACATAGACGCCATATCAATTAGTAATGTAGACACTCTTGATAGAAAAAACTTAATGGCTGATGATAGATTTTCACTATTATTTTTGAAGACGAATTTTTTATTTGCAAAATATGCAAATGTAACAGCGCATATCCAAGATACAACATTTGCTACTTGCAACTGAAATGGATTATTTGGATTTAAAAAGGTTAAAACACTTATATAATATGTTGCTAAACTAACAAACGTGGTAAATCCTCCAACAATAATATAATTAATTATCTCTTCGTATTTTTTATAAACAATCATTATCTTTTTCATTACATAATATTTCCTTTACTATATATATTGGCCTATTTCTAGATTCCGTATAATTTCTATATACGTATTCCCCTATTATTCCCATTAAAATGCTGTTAATTCCAAATATAAATAATACAAATGGAAACAAATAATAAAATACATTAACACTTAAAATCAATTGAAAAATGAATATTAATATAGAAGCAATAATATTAAATATTGCTAACTTAAATATCATCGTTAGTGGGCTTTTTGAAAAAGATAAAATTCCACTGACTCCATATCTAAGCAAACTTTTAAAACTCCAAGATGTTTTACCATTTACTCTTTTTTGGGGAGTATATGGTAGATAATAAGTATTAAATCCTATCCAATTAAAAATGCCTTTAGAAAATCTATCATGTTCTGTAATAGTTAATATAGTATCAATAACTTTTCTATTAAATAGTCTAAAATCACTTGCACCTACCTTAACTTCAGTACCCATCGATTTTCCCATTATTTTATAAAATTTTGCTTTTATAAATGATATTAGTTTATTTTCTATTCTACTTTCTTGGTAATACGAAACTATATCTATATCGCTATTACTTTCTAATGCTTTAATCATAGGAAGTACTAAACTTGGTGGCTGCTGCATATCGGCATCTATTATTACTGCATAATCGCCAGTACACGTTTTTAAACCTGCAAATATACCTGCTTCTTTACCAAAATTTCTAGAAAAATTAATAACTTTGATATCAAAAGTTTTTTCTGATAACAATTTTTTTAATTCACTATATGTATTATCTTTGCTACCATCGTTTACAAATATTAGTTCAACATTATATTTTTTGTTTTTAAAAGAATTTTTCACTTCTTCATAAAATAAATTTATATTACGTTCTTCATTGTAGCAAGGAACAATAAAAGATATTTTCATAAATCACACTCCCTAATATTTTTGAATACCACTTTTTTATTCTGTGGTATTCCATACCATAATTTAAACGTATAAAGATGATAATCATCATATGGATTGGCATTCCATAAATATTTACCAGGTACTCTTATTATTTCAATAACTTCAGTATTGTCTTTTAATTGATTTCTTATATAAATAGTTCTTTTTAAATCTAATTTATAGCAATACATATAAAACAAAGTAAAAAATCCAATTAATATTGCCACAAAACAGTTGTTTAATTTTATTACCCATTTTCTATCAAATATTTTAACATTCAAACTATCAAATATAAGTAAAGAACATATTATTAGCATTATAGTAGATAAAAATGAAGTTCTACCACCAGCAAGTGGAGAAATAAGCATAGCACCATTGTTTAGAATAGCTATTAAAAAGAAAAATAATAATTTTTGTTTATCAGCTTTAGAGTACTTAACTACTAGAATAATTAAAATCACTAAGTATGCGCACCAATACAGGAAAGTAAATATGTTATAGCAATCTAATAAGAAATTTAAACGCCCTATTTGAAAATTAAATATCAAATAACAAGTATTTAAAACTATTGTTATAAATGGTACTATTCCCATAAAGAAATATAAAGCAAATTTTTTAAAGCCTTTCAAGTTTCTATATATCAATACTAAACTTGAAAAAGTTGAAATAAGTATTAAGAAACTGTTTTTAACAAACACATATCGTAACTGCCTAGGAAAGGTATATTTTATTTTTTCTAATAAATTCATTTTGTCAAAAGAACTCATAGAATTTAATCTATTCATAGTTCCTGGACTAAATAGCATTAAATATAATCCTAAACAAGCTGACAAAGTACATATTACCATCAAAACATTAACTTTTTTATTTTTGATATAATAATAAACTATTATAAGTATAAAAGTTGAAATAATTCCAACTGCAACATTTTCTACAAACATACAGCTTATAAAGCTTAATATAGGAAGCACTATATACATATATTTCTTATAAGATATTGCTGTTTTTTGATCATCAAATATTTGTCTGTTTATATATATAATAAATACTAAAAATATCATTGGAATAAAATATGTTGTATTTCCAGTTATCCATACATATACTTGGGAAAAAGTTTCTTCGTCAACAAGTAATAAACTTTCAATAATCAGTGCTGAAAGGAATGACAACTTTCGTACATTAACCATTTTGTTAATGAAATAATACAAAAATGTCATTCCAAACGCATTAATAATTATCCATATTGGCTTGTAATAATTAAATATTAAATCGAATAACCTACTAAAAAATCTTCCCTCAAACGAATTATAATTATTAACAGATATTTTTATAATAGACTTTAATGATCCATTAAACAACAAATTATTCCAATCATCACCTGTATATGGGATTAAAATGCCAACTAAAAGGAAAAAGATAAAAACAATTCCTAAATAAATGTATTCATTATTTATTTTTTTCATTTTGCACCCTCTTCAATAAACTCAAAAGTTACATCTTCTGGCAAACCATAATAATTTAGAAAATATTTATAAGCATAATAATTCTTAGAATATGGTTCATTTATATCTATTTGATATTTATAATATTTTTTGTTTGCTAATTTATAAATTAATTTATTTGTTTTGCCTTTTTTATAATTTTCTATTGCAATTAGCCTATCTTCTTTTAACTTACCTATTTCAGAATAGATTATTGCTTCATTACATAATAGCGCTACTAATACTACTATAAGAATATAAGATAATAATTTAATAAATTCACCTTCAAATGCATCATATAAATACAAAATAGCAAGCATAATCATACAAATAAATGTAAAATAATTAGGTCTTCCAGATATATATTCTACAGTTAAACATAAAGAATAAGAAATAGCATAAAACGACAGAAACATAATATTTAAGTTTTCTCTTTTATGTATATAATTAATGTAAAAATTACTTAGCAAAATTGTTATTGAAAGAACAAAATATAACCAATTATTATTTAATATTAGTGCTAAGAAAATCACTAGAATATTTACTGAAATAAAGATATATTTTAAATTATTATCACTTTTAATTAAGCTCAAGAATACAGAGACTATAAATATAATTGGAATTACATTATATATATTTTTAAGATTATACATATTATAAGAAACCACTGGTAATGATAAATTAAGCTTTTCAATCAAATTTAATTTATTCCAAGCTTCATTCTGTCCAATTCTAGAAAAAGTTCCAGGTCCTAAAAATAAGAACACACCACTTATGATAATTGGAATAAATAATAACAATTTTTTTCTTTCAAACTTTTTCAAAATAACAAGATCGTACATAAGCATTAGAACTACAAATATTGACGTAAATACAAAAGTAGATTCATGAATTATGCTAATAATTAATACTAAAAGCATGTTAACCCACATTTTCTTATTTAAGCCATATCTCAGATACAAGTAAATAAACAAGAATAGAAAAGTGCTTGTCCAAACATAATTAACAGATCCAGCAACCCAATATATAATCCATTTGAAATTTACAATAAGTAAAAAGCAACAAAGCCCAAATAAGTAATTAAATAATTTATTTGAATTATTTTTATATAACCCTATAATTTTATCAATAAGGTAGAAATTCAAAATTATTATAATTGGATTTAATATTGACCATACGTTTTTACCAAAAATTAACAGTGCTTGAACAATTGAATGTACAAAAACTCTAGAACTAACTATTTTGTAATCACTTAGCTGCATTTTTAAAACTTGTACTAAATTTGTTATTCTAACATCAGTTCTATATAAAAACGAATATCCTAAATCATCATTTAATATCATTGTATTTAAAGAACAATACAAGAGAATTATAAAAAACGAAGATAGAATTAATATCAAGAGTTTATTTTTTTTAATCGCTTCTAACATAATCACACACCTAGTTCATTTTGTCTTTTTCTAATTTAAATATTATATTAGCTAATTTAGAATTGAATCTTTTTAAATAAATATTTTTTAAGGTAAACTTTTTAATATATTTATTATTTTTATAATTTGGGAACTTCTCATTAACTTTATTAATTACGTATATAACACCTTTATCAAATTCTTCTTTATTTTTTGTTTTAGCTAATCTTTTAATAAAAGTGCCATATAAATATCTAACATAAGAATATTCTATTTCATCTAAATAGTTGGTATACTTTTTGTTGCTATTATATAACTCGGCAATACCATCAAGATTTTCAATTAATTGATATAACTTCTTATCATATACATAAGTAAGTGAACCCTCGTGTTGAATGTAATAATATAGTGTTTCATCTACTGAGCCAATTGACTTTGCTATTGGAAAAACCCTATATAGAAATTCAACATCTTCACAAAAATTTGATCCAACTTTAAATTTAATGTTTTTCAAAATAGTTTTTCGATATATTTTGTTCCATATAACGTGATATGACGAAATTAATGCATTTCTTTTTACATATTCATAATTGTCTAAAGTAGCACTAATTCCACAGGAAACTGTTTTTTCTTTGCTTGGATATACCATCAAAGCATTACAAGCAACAATATCTAGATCATCATTCTTTGCTTTTTCATATAGTTTTCCGTACATAGTACTGTCCACATAATCATCCGAATCAACAAATCCAATGTACTCTCCTGTTGCTAAAGATAATCCAACGTTTCGTGCGTTTGAAACTCCACCATTTGTTATATGTTTTACAATGATATTTGAATATTTATTAGAATAATCATCTAAGATTTTTCCACTTCCGTCTTTAGAGCCATCGTCAATAGCAATTATTTGTAAACTGTCCATCTCTTGATTTACTAAACTATCTAGACATTTAGATATATACTTTTCAGAATTATAAACAGGAACAATTACACTAACCTTTATTTTTTTATTATTTTTACTTTCTTTTCCATTATTTTTCATAACATATTTCTCCTTATCATGTCTTACAAAATGCAATAAATATCCACAGATAAAACCTAAAATAATTGTAACAACAAGTTCATCTAAAACGTGTCCACTATAAAATGAAATTCCAATACAAACATAAATAGAAATACATAAAACAGCAATCTTAAATCTTAATCTTTTTCTATATAGCATATATATAGCTGCATATGTAGCAATTAATATATAAGGAAGAAGAAATAATATTACTCCAAATATTCCTATAGTATAATAATGAACCGTAAAATCACTTTCTATGTATATCTTTGCATTTCTATATCTGGAATATCCCATTCCAAAATACTTATCTAATGGATTGCTATTTAATTCATAGATTCTCTTAGTTATTAATTTTTCTAAATTTCTATTACCTCCCCTTTCACTATATGGTAAATCCATTGTATCTATCCAGAACTGGACATCATTTTCATATGGATATAATTCTAATATATATTCTGAAGGTATTGAAAAATAATTAGCATAATTTTTAACAAAATTATTTTTGTCAGTATCTGATTCTAAATTTTTACGTTCAAGTAAAATATCTTCTCTTCCCTCGATATCACTTTCTATTTTCTCATAATCGTTAAAATTTTTTCTTAATGTTAGGGGGGAGAAACTCATAACTATCACTAATATTAAAAGACTCGCAACATATATGGCTATATTTTTTACTATAAACTTAAAATTTTCCTTTTTAAAAATAATGAAGAATAACCAAGAAATTAACATACAAAGCGCTACTAAAAGCCATCCATATGTTGAAACTCTTGTTCCTAACATAATCATTGAAATGGCAAGACAAACACTTGAAATATAGGATAATTTATCAGAAAATCTAATCGCATAATATATATTAATTGGTAATAGTAGCATAAGAACTGCACTAATTTGATTTGCCATATAGAAAAATCCTTTTGAAGCAAGATCTTCAAATTGATAACTATTATTTAAAAACCAATCAAATATATTTCCTGATATAAATCCAGTTCCATATGATTTCAAAGAAATCTTAAATATGTTTGTAATAATAATTTCAAGTGAAAAAATAAGTGATACTATAACAATACTCTTTTTAAAAGTATCTTCTTTTATATTTGATTTATAAGTTATATACGCAATTGTAAAAGGTAATATGAGCCTTAAGTAATAAAAGAACTCTGTAACATATGAAAAAGTCATTGTTTCTAGAATAGCACTATCGAATTTTAAAGAATTGTATATATGAAAAGCCATATATACTAAAAGCAAAAACAAATATATTAATATAAAAACTTTTTCTTTTTTTTCAAGCTTAACTTTCAAAATAATTAAGATTAACATAATAAAGCAAAAAGCAACTCTAATTATTGTTGAAGGTGAAAACTTTAAGATTTTAGTTACTGATGGAGAAAAAAGCAAATAAAAATCTAAAAATGGTTGTAATATTATAAAAATTAATAATGCTCTGTCTATTTTTTTCATTTTTCCTTCCTTCTATCTAAATAAATCTTCTATTTTTTTTATTATAATCATGTTATTTTTATTATAATCATAATTCTCTAAATTTTTCTTATATTTATTTAAAACATCTAAATTATTTAATATAAATTTTAATCCTTGATAAAGGCCATCAGCACTATTTTCTACTATCTTTCCATTTTTATCATTATCGATTAATTCAAAAGTAGCTGAATTACTGGTAGCTAATACAGGTACCTTAAGTGTCATAGCTTCTACTATAACCAAACCGAAAGTTTCAAAAAATGAAGATAAAATAAATAAGTCTGAATTTATTATTTTTGAATACGGATTACTAGTCTCACCCATTAATTTAAATTTTTCATTTAATCCAAGATTATCAATTTTTAATAGCAAATTTTCTTTTTCTGGTCCATCTCCATATATTTTGAATTCAACATTTTCAATTAAATTTTCTTTTTCTAACTTTGAGACTGCCTCTAATAATCTATCATATCCTTTTATTTTATGAAGTCTACCTACTGATATAAATCGAAGTTTATCATTTTTATCAATTTGTACTTCCTCTTTTACTTTCTCTTTAATTCTATCTATATTTACCAAATTATTTATAACTTCACATTTGTCTTCTAAATGATAAATATTATTAAAATCGTCCATTACGCCTTTTGATACAGCAATTATTTTATTAAATTTGGATAATATTTTTTTAAATAGCCTTTTATATTTGGCATTCGAATTCATCGACCTATAATTGTAATGAAGCCAATGAATTTTGGTTTTACAGTCACCAAATCCAACAAAAAGAGCTGTAAATCCATCTTTAAAAGCAATTTCAACGTCATAATCATCTTTTAATATTTTTTTTCTTTCACGCTTTATTCTATATTTTATTATACCAGTTTTCATGCTTAAAACTAATCTTATTTTCTTTAATATTAATGATATATTCTTAGTTTTTAAAACTTCTTTTAAGGTTAAATCTATAGTTTCAAAATAACTAGTACCATATATTAAATTAACATCATCTGGTAAATTCTCTAATCTATTTCCATTATTGTGTAAGCATAATATATCAAACTTTAAATTTTTTCTATCAATCATGAACATCATATCTTCTAAAAGTATAGATACTCCACCCATTTTTCGCTCATCAACTACAATTAGAATTTTTTTCACAGTACTAATCACTTCCCCTCAATAAAAGTTTTAATAATTTATATTTTTTATTATAAATCAAATCACAAATTATTTTATATTTTATAGATTGTGATTTATAATACTTATTTTTTTTCCAGTTAGGAAAGTCTTCTCTAACAATTTTGACCACTCTATCAAGATCAAGAAAAGCAGAAAATTTTAAAAATCTAAGTGATGACGCATGTAGTAAATGTTCAATATATATCCATTCTATTTCTTCATTATACTTCTTATCACTATTAAAATATTTTTTTAAATTTTCTAGTGCAATAAAAATATGTGTCAATTTTTCGTTATATTGTGTTTGGTTCATTGTTGAACCATTTCTAACTAAATAATAATATAATTTTTCGTTAACAAATGAAATTTTTGATGCGAACAATCCCCAGGCTGGTACAACTGCAATATCTTCATAAGCTCTAATAGTTGGAAAATAAAGTTTATTATTTTTCAAAATATCTAGTTTAACAATTTTAAAGCAAGGTCCTGATTGATTAACTATGAAATTCTTATTACAATCCGCCACAAATTCTTTTTTGATATTATTACTTAGTATATTATAACTTTCATCAACAATATTATAATTACATACAACTATATCAGAATTGTCTAAAATAGATTTATTGTAAAGCTTTTTACATATCTCAAAATCTACATAATCATCCGAATCAACAAACATAACAAATATTCCGTTCGAATTTTTTATACCCAAATTTCTCGCTGAAGCTTGACCAGCATTGTTTTGAGATAAGACTACAATTCTTTTATCTTTCTTTAAATATTTGTTTATTATTTGTTCAGAGTTATCCGTACTACCATCGTTAACTAAAATAATTTCTATATCTTTTAATGTTTGATTTACCAAACTATTCAAACATTTATCCAAATACTTTTCCATATTATAAACAGGTACAATTATACTTATCTTGGGTTTCATTTTAACTCCTTATTTCAAAATGTTTTTCATAATAAATTCATATAGACGCTTAGCAGAATTACCATCTAAATGCGTATGATATTTTTTTAATTCTTCTTCATATTTTTCTTTATTATAATTATTATTTTTTAGATTTTTCAAATATTTTAGAAAATCTTTTTCATTATAAATATGTTCACCACTTATTATCTCATCATAATTTTCGCAACTAAGATATTTCTTATAGTAATCATAATCATCTAGTGTTACTCCGATCATATTTCTTTTAAGTAAATAATCAAAATATACTGATGAATAGTCAGTTATTAACGAATCAGTTCCACTTAAAAATTCATATAAATCTACTCCTAAATCCTGCAAATCAGCATCTAGAATTATTCTAAAATTAGATAATTTTTCATTAGTCAAACTGCTTATATCTTGTGCTGGATGAGGTTTTAAATATATATATATATTATTTTTAATCAAATATTCATCTAATTCTTTTAGTTTCTCTAAATTATCATAGATAGGTATTAATGTATCACTTATATTTATTTCTTTTATATTCTTATGTTTTCTATAAGTTGGTAACCACAATACCAATTTACAATTTTGTTGCAAATTTAATTTTTTCTTTATGTCTATATTTTTAAACAATGAGTCATTCCTTGCAAATCCAAAATCTCTAAATTTATCTACAGAATTATTAAACTTTTCAGCCAAGAATTCAAAGAAATAATTTCCAGGAAGTATAAAATAATCTGCTACACCACATTGACTTAAATATTCATCTACCTTTTTATAGCCTATACCGTGCAACAAATGAATTCTCGTTTGATTAATATGCTTTTTGTGAACATATTTATTACAATCTATTATTAATTTAGCACTATAGTTATAGTAGATTGTCTTTATTTTTTCGAATGGAGTTTTTGGAAATAATTTTACAAATTTAACGTTTTTTATATTGTAATCCTTAAATTTTTTAGGATTATCAACAAACCATATAAGCTTGTATTTATCATTTAACTTTTTCTTTAGAAAGTAATTATAAACTGCTAAAGAATTATCAGACATATCAGGATTACTTTCAAATATAATATAGTTTTTTACTAATAGTTTTGGATATTTTTGATAGATTATTTTTTTTATTGACTGTCTAAAGCTCTTTTTATCATCATGAGTAAAAAATAACAAATAGATAACAAATAAATAACCTAAGGAATATATTACACAAAAGGTAAATAATAATATCCAACTAGTTATATTTATTTTTGTAAAGTACAAAATTGCTTTAAATATTATGGTGTATATAGAAGTTGCAAAAGTAATTCTTATAATATTCTTAAAATAAGTAATAACATCTATATTAACTTTTTTGTAATAATATATATTTATTATTATAATATTTCCTAATAAAAGTGAAGCAGAACTACCTATAGCAGCACCAATTGCGCCAAATCTTTTTGATAAAGGTATTGTTATAATAACATTTAAAAGCGCCACAAACAAATATACTACAGACCTAAATTTATGCTTATTTTTTGCTTGACATATTGAAATTGCTGTATTTTGTGTCAAGGGTATAGTAGATGGAATTAAAATAATCAAGGCTATATAATACGCATTAACATAATCAGCTCCACCCCATAATGTAACAAATGCTTTACCAAACAAAATAAATCCAAATAAAACTAAAAACATTACAATCATTTGAATTTTCGAAATTTTGTTAAAAAAAGTAGAAACTTCATCATCAGAATTCTTCTTCTCAACCATTGAAACAATTTTTGGTAAACATACACCACTAATTGCTGTTGACATCTGTTCATACATTGTTCTAATCTGAGTAAATAAACCATATACTGCAACAACTGCTGTGCCGCATACTGCACCCAAAATTATTTGATCTGTATTGTTATATATACTATCAACAATCATAGCTAAAAATATGAAAAATGAATATGTAAATATCTCTTTAAAATATTTAAAGCAACTTTTGCTTATCTTAAATCTCATATCTAGCTTAACTATACAGTAATAAGCATTAATTAAGTTAATTGCTAAATTAAAAGCACTCATTAAAATCACTACAACAATTGCATTTGCACCATTAAATAATGCATAAATTAAACTTATAGGATATAAAATTGCTTTAACAGTAAGTAAGCCTTTTTGAAAGGCAAACTTTTCTGACGAAATAATGTAACTGCCAAACACACTGAGTGGAAATGCTATAGCAACATTAACAACCAATATCAAGATTATTATCCTAGCCGAATTCAACTCACTTGCAGTGAACTTTTGACCGAATAACAACCCAACATTTTTATATAACAATACACCAATCAAAAGAGAAACTACGCAAATAATTAAATAGGAAATTAAAAACAAGCCATTTATTTCATTTTCTTCCTCTTTTTTTTCTAGTGACTTATATTTGGATGTGTATCTAATCATAGAATTACCAAACCCTAAATCCAACATAGATAAATAAGACATTATTGATAAAGCTATTGTATATAATCCATATTCACTTTTTCCCAAGCATTTAATTAAAAATGGAGTATATATAAATGTCATAATGGTGTTTACAAATATATACACATATGACATAATAACTCCAAGTTTTCTTTGATTTTTCAACTTCATCACCTACTATTTATTAATTTCAAAATCATAATTTATAAATTGATCTAAGCTTAAATTCTTATCGTCTATATAGTAATCAGCATTTGGTTTTCCGAATCTAATCTCATCATATTTAACATTGTTTTTTTCCATCCAGTTTTTAGTAACATTTAAATATTTTTTTTCTATTAATTCTATATTATTGCCACAACTATTTTGTCCACGTGCTGTAAATAATATTATTCGCCATCCTTTATCATGCAACTCGTTTATTTTTTTTATAACATCAGGATTAGGAATAGAATTTTCAAAATCTCTATTAATAGTAAAATTGATTGTATCATCTATATCTACAACAATAGTGTTATAAACTTTTGAATTTGATTTAGTGCTCTCCTTTATAATTTTTTTAGCCCTAGTAGTTGAGACATTAGGTGTTCTTTCAATAAATTTCACTTCACAGTATTCTTCAATATTAACTATATCAGGATAACCTTTATAATCGCTACCTATTGCAAATATATCAACATTTTCTTTTTTTAGTATCTCAAATTTGTCTTCTTGCTTATCTATTGGAACAACCTCATCTACAAATCTTATTGATTTAAGCATTTCTTTTCTTTGTTCATATGAATATGCTACAATTTTTCCACTTTTAGCAACACAAGAATCTGTATTGAGTCCAACCACAAGGTAATCACCCATTTTTTTTGCTCTTTCTAAAAGTTTAATATGTCCTATATGCATAATATCGAATGTTCCAGTTGTCATTACTTTTATCATTTAAAATTCCTCTCTTTCTTGTGATCAAATAATATATCCGTGCTAAAAACAAATAACATAAGGCTTATCATAAGTATTCCATATATTATATATCCAATTTCTTTATCTACTAAAAGCCATATAATTGAAGCTACTGAAAATAAAGTAGTAATTAAATATATTATCAAAACTGTAGTCCTTATACTACAATTCCTTCTTAATAATTGATGATGAAAATGACTCTTATCTGGAGTTCCAATACTTTCACCCTTTAATTTCCTTCTTATTATCGCACAAACAGTATCAAGAATTGGTACCACAAGTATGCAAAGAGGAATTATTATTGCTGACGTAAGAATTGTTTTAAATCCTAAAAGTGTTATAACAGAAATTATAAAGCCTAAAAACATAGAACCTGTATCTCCCATAAATATCTTTGCTGGATAAAAATTATGAGCTAAAAATCCTAATGTTGAGCCTAACATTATAAATGTTATTACAACAGACAATCCAATTCTACCTTGATAATAAGCTATTATTCCTATAGTAAGGAAAAATATAGAGCTTATTCCACTTGCTAGCCCATCAAGCCCATCTATTAAATTCATACAATTAATACATCCCAAAATAAATAATATCGTAATGGGATATGCAAAAATTTTAAAGTCGATATAAAATCCTAAGAAACTTACGTCTCTTAAAAGTAAATTTCCATAAAATACTACTATAATTGCAGCGAGTATTTGCCCTACTAGCTTATGCGAAGCTTTCAATGGCTTAATATCGTCCAATATCCCAGTTATAATTATAACAAAGCTTCCTATTAATATAGAATTCATTATAGCTGTGTGCTCGCCAAAAATCATATAACCTAGCAAAAAACCAGAATATATACCAAGGCCACCCATTCTTGGCATAGGTTTAGTATGCACTTTTCTTGCATTAGGTATATCTAATGCACCTACGTGAAAAGCTATCTTTTTTATTATAGGTATTATACTAACAACAAAAACAAATGGTATAAATACCATACACAAAATTGTATTTAAGTTTATATTACTCATCTTACCACCAACCTAATTATATCATATTTAAGCTTTTTTACAAATAATTTGACATCTTTTTCAATAATTATTGCATATGTGATGTTAAATATTTATTTTTACAAGTAAATAAGTTATAATATTTATGGTGATAGTATGAAAGATAAAAAGATAGATTTAAGTGGAATTAAAGAAGACGATCTTGACAAAACTGCAAATTTTTACGACTTAATGTCAAGAAAAGAAAAAAGAAAAGCTAAAAAAAGTACTGAAGAAAATTCAGATAATAAGCAAGTAAACAATGCCAATAATAAAGATAATGATATAGAAGAAATGATCAATGAAAAACGCAAAAGTACATCAGACTTATCTTCCAATATAAAAATCGCTAAAGAGGAAATTAAAAAAGGCGAATCTAAAAAAGATGAAAATCTTGGAAAAACTCAAATTTTAGAACTAACTAGGCAAATGAAGTTTAATTTTGAAGAAAAGAAAAAAGAAGTAAAAAATGAAAAGAAAAAAGGAATTTCAAAATTAAACATAATCGGCGAAGTAAACTTAATTTGTATTGGATATTATATATATTTATTAATATTTACGAACTATCAGGATAAAGAACTAAATTATATGATAACAGGTGGAATAATAGTTATGCTTGTCTTACTTTTCGGATTATCTGTTGTCACTAAAAAAAAATTAAGTAAGGCTTTCATGGTATTAAACATAATTGCTATTATTAGTTTTATAGCATTTAATATATATTCATTGATGTATTAAAAAAATCTAGATTAACTAGATTTTTTTAGTTGGTTATATATTTGACATATTGTAGCTTTTTTTCTGGATCAGATCTATAAATATATTTTGATGGGTTTTTTAATCCTTCAGTATTTAAGTCTGGATCAAACATAACCAAAGCCTCTTTTTCCTTAGATGAAATAAATACATCATCTGCTATATCATATAATCCCAAAACTTTAATTATTTCTAATATTCCCTTTTCGTGATTATACTCATCATAATATATTAAAATTCTTCCGTCTTTATATGCTATTCTTAAATCACTTAGTTCTAATGGAAATCTTCCAAGCAAAAGTTTTTTATCTTTCAGATGTAAAACTACATCATAATATTCTTTATTTGATCCCCAAAATCTTTGAGTTGTAACAAAGGCATTTTCACCTATATTATATATAAATGGAGCCTCGTAAATTACTAACGGGTTATATTCTCCAATATTTGCTTCATTACTATTTAACACATTCTTCACCTTTCAATACAGATTCATATATGCTAATAAGTTTCTTGCCAACATCCTTTATATCTCTTTTTAATGCCACTTTATATCCTTCCTCTGTTAAATCTGGAAGTTTATGTTCAAGTATTTTTTTTATTTTATCTTCGAATTCATCTAAATCTTTTGCCTTATATACATTAACTCCATCTTCAAGCCAAATAGAAAATACTGGTATATCCCTTATTAAGGCTGGTATTTTTGCAGCACATGCTTCTATTATAGGTATGCCTTCTGTTTCTTCAAGCGTTGGAAACAAATATAAATCACATCCACTATAGGCACCTCTTAGTACACTTGGCTCCACATATCCAGCAAAGACTAAGTTTGGCAATTTAGTCGTAACAGCTTTCCTTATTTTTAATGGACTTGCTGCAAGTGGTGAATAGCCAAACCATATAAATTTATATTGTGGAAGCCTCTTAGCTAGCTCTACAAAATCTAAGATGCCTTTTCTTTCTATGTATAAGCCTACTCCCATAATAATTTTATCACTTTTTTTATAGCCAAATTTTTCTCTAAATTCTTTCCCTAATTCATCATTATGTTCAAAGAACTTAACATTAATACCATTACTTATATCAGTAATAGGTTTTTTTATACCATAATTTTCTAGTAGTTTCTTTGAATATGGCGTAGGGGTTAATATATGGTCACCAAGTGAGTAGCATTTAATTAGCCATTTTTTAAAAATAGGAGCCACTTGATTAGAAAGTACAAATGAATTTCTGAAATCTTCTTCCGTTGAATGAGCATGATACACTACTTTTTTTCCCATCTTTCTAGCCTTTTTAGCTAAATTATATGACTTTGGTCCATAAAAATTTATATGTACAATATCGTAATCATCATTAGGATCGGTAGTATACGGAATATTATTTTCCTTTAAAGCATTCATTTGATGTTTAATCGCTTTACCCAAACCACTTTTACCAATCATTTTTTCATTTTCTGTATATAACAATACTTTCACTTGAATCACCAACTTAATTATAGCATAAAACATTTTAATACACAATATTTACAAGTATTACATCTTCACCTATTTTTTCTATTTGATCCCATTTTATATTAACCTCTTTTTTGTTAGTAAAAAATGATATGATAAATCTTCTTTTTTCTACTATCAGTCCTATAGCTTTACCTGATTCATCTATACTCATATCTATTATATTTCCTATGTTTTTACCATCCAAAAGATTTATTACTGTTTTATTTTGCAAATCAGAAAGCCTCATGATATCACCAATATATTATATGATTAAACTAGTCAGATGTCCCTAGTTTCAATATTTTTTTTAAATATAACATTTTATTTATAACGAGTTCTTCATTTTGCCTTATCTTAAGTCCTTGCTTTTGAAGTGAAAAAGAAAAATGTGTATCTTTAATTATTTCACCATCAACATTACACAAGTCAATAGCATTATAATCTTCACCTTGTAAACTTTTATAAAAATCATTACCACTGCCAACAGGCACCACTGATAGCATTGCATCGCTCTTAGCTATTCCATTTACAATTTCAGTTAATGTGACATCACCACCTACACTATAAATTATAGTATTTTTATCTCGATGTAACGAAGCAAATCTAGTTGCATCTCCACTTTTTAATGTATAATAAATTTTATAGTCTAAGCGTAATTCTCTACAATACTCCTCTATTGCTTTTCCAGCAGATAAACCTTTACCACAGCCTGAAATAGGATTAACTATAAAAACATATTTCATATAATCATCAAGGTAATTACAACATATAAGTTTAATTTTAAACAATATTATTTTTTATATTACTCAAGGCACTTTTTTCTAGTCTTGAAATTTGTGCTTGAGATATTCCAAGTTCCTCAGATAGTTCCATTTGTGTTTTACCAGTTAAATATCTCTCTATTATGATAAATTTTTCTTTATCTTTCAATTTTTTTATTGCTTCCTTTAAAGCAATTCTATCATCTATTTGCTTCATTTTACTAGCCTTATCTTCTATTTGATCTGATAAATATATAGTATCTCCACCATCATTATAAATAGGCTCAGATATACTTATAGTCTCTTTCATACTATCTAGTGCATTGCTAACATCAAATTCTGACATATTCATTTTACTCGCAATCTCTCTAACACTCGGCTCACGGCTTAATTCATTAGTTAATTCTTCCTTTACTATTAACGCATGGTATGCTATATCTTTTATACTACGAGCTATGCGTATGCTTGAATTATCTCTCAAATATCTTTTTACCTCGCCTAATATCATAGGTACAGCATACGTTGAAAATTTCACATCAAAACTAAGATCAAAATTATCTATAGCCTTAATTAATCCTATGCAACCAACTTGAAACAAATCATCCATATTGTCAGTGCGATTATTATATTTTCTAAGTATACTTAAAACCAACTTTAGATTACCATTAACCAAGTCTTCTTTAGCAAATATGTCTCCTTCCTTATACTTTCTAAATAAGTTAGTCATTTCCTCATTCGTTAAAACTTTTAAATTCGCAGTATTCACGCCACATATTTCAACTTTATGACGTGCCATAATATCTCCTTTCAAAAATATTTTGAACAATAAGGAGATATTTTAAACAATTTAAATAAAAATAATATATCTACATTATGTAATTTGTTTTTTAAATCAAAAAAGACTTATCTTTAGTTAATACTAAAAACAAGTCTTATTATATAGAATTTAAAATAATCCTTCTATATTATTATTTTTATCAATTTTCATGTTTAAATATGCAGCATTTTTTCCTAGACCTGGCATAGTCATAATATTACCCATCATAACTACTATAAATCCAGCTCCACTCGAAATCTTTATGTCAGTTACCGTCATATCAAAATTTTCTGGAGCTCCTAATAGTTTAGGATTATCTGAAAATGAATATTGAGTTTTAGCAATGCATATAGGATATTTATCTAAGTTATTTTTCTCTATTAAAGCTATCTTTTCCTTAATATCATCATTTATAATAACATTACGTGCTCTATAGATTTCTTTTGAAACTTTATTTATTTTATCTATTATACTATCACTATAATTATATAAAGGTTTATAATCTATATCATTATCGCAGATTTTAACAATTTCTTTTGCTAATTCTTTAGCACCTTTACTTCCATCTTTATATGATGTAGAAACTATTGCTTTATATCCTAAATCTTCAACATGATTTATTATATATGATATGTCTTGTTGAGTATCTGAATCAAACTTGTTTATACATATCACAATATTTTTTGTATATTTACTAATATTTTCTATATGTCTATCTAAGTTTGAAATTCCAGAACTAAGAGAACCATCACCATTATATTTTAATGCTCTAACAGTGGCATTAATAACAACGCAATTTGGTTTAATATTAGCTTCTTGACATTTTATGTCTAAAAATTTTTCAGCACCTAAATCTGCACCAAATCCTGCTTCAGTAACAACATAATCGCATAAACTAAGACCAAGCTTGGTTGCAATTATTGAATTGCATCCGTGTGCTATATTAGCAAATGGACCACCGTGTATTAATGCAGGATTATTTTCTAAAGTTTGAACTAGATTAGGTTTCATAGCATCTTTTAATAGGATTGCTATTGCTTGAACACAATTAAGTTCTCTAGCAAATATCATTTTATTGTCTTTAGTGTATCCGATTAAAATATTACCTATTCTATTTTTTAAATCCTCTATATCACTAGCAAGACATAATATCGCCATGATTTCGCTTGCTACTGTAATATTATAATGATCAACTCTTTCTAAACCTTTGTTATCGTATTTGATAACAACATTTCTAAGAGCTCTATCATTTAAATCAATACATCTATTAAATACAACTTTGTCAATTCCAAGTAAGTTACCTTGATATATGTGATTATCTATAATAGCACATAATAAATTGTTTGCAAGTTCTATTGCGTGGATATCTCCAGTAAAATGTAAGTTAATATCTTCCATTGGGACAACTTGTGAATATCCTCCACCAGTGGCGCCTCCTTTTATTCCAAAGACCGGTCCTAGTGATGGTTCACGCAATACTACTATACTATTTTTACCTATTGCTCTTAGAGCGTCATTTATACCAATACTCATAGTTGTTTTACCTTCACCATATGGAGTAGGATTAATAGAAGTAACTAATATAAGCTTGCTACCAGCTTTTTGATTTAAATTTTTAATATTTATCTTAGCCTTATATTTTCCGTAGCACTCCAAGTCTTCACTATCAATATTTAATTTATTTGCTACTTCTTCTATATCTAATAATCTGCACTCTTTACTAATTTCAATATCAGTCATATTATCACCCTTAATAACTATATCATAAACTAAAATTTTAGTAAACAATTTAATTATATATACACATCTGCAAATTCTATTTTTATAGCTACTAAAAGACACCATGAAAGGTGTCTTTTACAATCTAACAATTATCACTTTCTATATTTTATTGCTTTAAAAAGTTTAATGGGGTTTACTGCACCTTGATCTGAACTTTCAAGTTCCGTTATCAATTTACTAATCATGTTATTACCATCATCTTTATTTATCAATTCACGGCATTTAGCCTGTGCAGCATCAGTAGTTGTGCAACTACATATTTCTTGTATACTTGGTAAAATAAATTCTGGATCTTGAGAAGAAATATTAATCAAAAAATCATAAGCATATTCGGCTATCTGCCATTTCTTCGAATGAGAAATGATTTTTGCGCATTCTAATGATATTCCCAAACTGACAAGAGCTTTATTACATAATACCTTACTAGTAAAACTAGAAATTTTAATATCTTCAATAGCAAAAATCAATTTTAAAAGTTCAAATAATTCGTAATTACCAGAATATGGAAAATTACTTAAAATATAATTAGTAATTGGTAACATATTATAACTTCTCGAACTAACAAATTCTAATACTTTAAAAGTGATTCCTTCGTTAAGTAAATACTCATGGCTTAAAAGGATATATAACTCTAGAGCAGTTTTTTCAGTTCCACAAAAATTCATAAACTCTATCGCCTTCTTTGCTATACCAGCTTTCAAAATTTTACTATTTGTTAAAATTTGATACGAATATTTCGCAATAAAATTGTGCTTAGAACTGTTTATTAACTCTGCCATTTCTATTGAACTGCCATTCATTATAGCTTGCTTATTTGTAAGCATTAAATAAGTTTCCTTAAATCTCATTTTTTTTAAAACTCCTAATGCTTCTATTGCCTTGGTATCGTCAGAATAACAATCAATAATTATCATTGACATTTCAAAGGTTCCAGATGTTACTAGACTTTCTAATAATGCATCACTTCTTTTTAATACTCTTTCCATAGTATTCATATCAATATTAAATTTTTTAAAACAACCTAGTAATATAATAGCCGTTTCTCTTTTCATAAATACGCCTCACTGACACGATATGTTATCAGAATTCAAGAAAAAAGTCAAATAAAATGGATATAGTTAATATATTCTTTGAAAAAAAATTGACCAAAGTCAATTTTTAGAAGCTTCCTCTTCTTCTTAAGAAAGAAGGAATTATATCATCATTATCATCATCTGAATCGCTATTGCTAAATGATGGTGTTGCTTGAGTATTATTTAATACTTTTTCTTCTTTATCATCATCAAATCCCGTAGCTATTACAGTTACAATTATTTCATCATTTAGATTTTCATTAATAACTGCTCCAAATATAGTATTCATATCAGTTTTAGCACTTTCTCTAATAACCTCAGCAGCTTCTTCTACTTCAAATAAAGTTAAATTGTTTCCACCAGTGACATTAATTATAGCATCTGTAGCTCCATCTATACTAGTTTCAAGAAGCGGACTTGATATTGCTTGCTTAGCAGCTTCAGTAGCCCTATTTTCTCCAACTCCTATACCTATACCTATAAGAGCTTTACCACGTTTTTCCATAACTGTTTTAACATCTGCAAAGTCAAGATTTATTAATCCAGCTACTGCAATTAAATCAGATATAGATTGTACACCACGTCTTAAAACGTTATCTACTTCTTTAAATGACTCCAAAAGTGGAGTTGACTTATCTATTATTTCTCTTAACTTATCATTTGGAATAACAATTAATGTATCTACATTCTTTTTTAATTCTTCAAGACCAATTATTGCCTGATCCATTCTTTTTTTACCTTCGAATGAAAATGGCTTTGTAACTATTCCAACTGTAAGTGCTCCAAGCTCTTGTGCAATATTAGCTATAACAGGAGCTGCACCAGTACCAGTTCCTCCGCCCATTCCACAAGTAACAAATACCATATCTGCTCCAGATAAAGCCTCTTCTAATTCTTTTTTGCTTTCAAGAGCTGCTTCTCTACCTACTTCAGGTTTTGCACCAGCACCTCTTCCACCAGTTAAATTCTCTCCTATTTGAATCTTAGTTGGTGCTTTAGAACAATTTAATACTTGTAAATCTGTGTTAGCTACTATAAACTCAACGCCTTTAACTCCCGATTCTATCATTCTATTAACGGCATTGTTTCCACCACCACCAACACCAATAACTTTTATCTTAGCAACTTGGTCCATTTCTAATCCAAACATAATTTCCTCCTCTATTCGCTAAAGAAAAATCCAAAAATTTTTCCAAGCATTGAATCTGATGCATTTAATTTTTTATTAGCAACAGAAGACATTTGATATGCTTCATTATCACTAACCATACTATAATCTAAATCTTTTAGTTTTAACTTCCCTATAAAGTATATTAAATTACCTATACAAGATGAATAAATATTATCCCTTATTCCAAGCATTTTTACATTACCTATATTAGCATTTTCTCCAAATACGTCGTTAACGACATATTCAAATCCCGGCATATTGCTCGTACCACCTGTAATTATAATATAATCTATTTTTTTACTTGTCAATAGATTTATTTCTTTTTTAGCCTCAGTGAGTATTTCCTCTAATTTTTTTTGAACTACTTCAGAAATCTCAAACTGATTAATCTTAAAATGATCTTCATATGCACTTTTTACTTCTACAATATCATTTGTACTAGCATTCTTTTTGTGAGCTAAAGCAAATTTTAATTTTAGTCTTAAAGATGTCGGTAAATCGACTTTATATGTATATGATATATCACTATCTACATTTCTTCCACCCAGGTTTATTATACTGCTTTTAACTAAAATACTCTTATTATATAAAGATACATTCGTTATATCACTACCTATATTAATTATTGCCCCTGTCTTATCTTCAAAATTTCTATTATTGAATGAATACAAATCTCCTATATTGTTTAAAGATATATCCACAACTTCTAGTCCAATGCTTTCAAGTAATCCTATTACAGAATAAACATTTTTCTTAGGTGTTGTAACAAGTACAGCACGGCAACCTAAAATATTGGCTTTCATACCTTTTGGATTTTTAATATAAGCATTATTATCAAGGGAATAATCTATAGGTAATATTGTTACCATTTCCCTTAATGTATATGGATTTGACTTTAAGGCTGACTCTAGCGATTTAATAATATCCATACTTCTTACTACTTTATCTTGGCCTTGAACTTTAACACTACCATTTATTACAGAATACTCAGCATTGAAAGAAGGGACAGAAGTAATAACCTTTCTAATCCTTATATCAAGAGTATCTTCTACTTCTTTTAATGCTTTTTTTATAGATTCAGTAGCTAATTCAACATCAGTAATTAAACCTTTTTTTATTCCTTTAGATTTATGAGATGATGAAGCTAGCAAATTTAATTTATTTTGATATAATTCACAAACTACTATCTTTATAGAATCAGAACCAATATCAAGACTAGTATAAATGTGCTTCATCATATCATCTCCTACAATCTATATCCTATTATACTATAAAATAAAAAAAAAGTAAAAACTTTTTTACCTTTTCTCAAATTTAATGATAAATTATCACTATTAGTCCAATAAACAGATTATATTTCTTGTACTACAACTAGTATCATAGGCCTTATTTCTGTCTCTTTATAAAAATATTTACCTAATTTTTCTCTTATATTAAGTTTTAATTTATTATAATCAATATGGCCTGTTTTAATTTGTTCGTTAATTGCATCAGTAACTATTTTTTCTGATTCTTTAATTATGTCAATATTTTCTTTAACATATATAAATCCTCTAGTTACTATGTTAGGCTTATTTATTATTTTCTTAGTTTGTCTATCTATATTAGCATTTACAACTACAACTCCACTATCACTTAGCATTTCTCTATCTTTTAAGACAAGATCACCTATATCACCTACTGTTTTACCATCAATTAAAATATCATCTACTTTAATTGTCTCATCAGTTTCAACTAATTCTCCATCTACAAAACAAGCCACTTCACCATTTAAATTCAAAAGAATATTATCTTCAGACATATTTAATCTTTTAGCTAAGATTGCATTTTCAACCTGATCTTTATATTCTCCAATTACTGGAAAATAATACTTAGGTTTCATTAAATTTATCATAAGCATAATATCTTCACTTGAAGCATGAGGAGATAAATATTTCTTAGGTAATATTACAAGTTTAGAGCCTACTTTAGCAATTTTATCAAAAACTCTAGTAGCTGTAATTTCACCGCCATCATAAATAGGTGATAGCATGACAACTGTATCTTTATCGGTTAAAGTTACAAACTTATCTGAATTTCTAAGTATTCTTTTTAAACTAGAATAAGGTTTTTCTCTTTCGTTAGAAATTATAACTATTATTCCCACATCATTAACATGACTTATAGTTTTTATTCTTGACTTATCAAATGTTATATATTTTAAATCTATTCCCTTTAAAATAACACTTTCAAGACTTTTACCCATTATTACTACATTTCTATCAGTTTTTGATATTTCATTAAATAATTCTTGTATTCTATATATTTGTGTTTCAAATATATTAAAAAATATTCTACCTAAATTATCGTCTAAAGTTGTTCTTATTACACTACTAGCTTGATGCTGAGGAGATGTATATCCAACCTTAGATGCATAAACCGATTCGTTCATAAGGCAAAGGACACCTTGTTTACCAATATAAGCTAGTTTACCTATATCCATAGAATAAGGTCCCATCATTGAAGGGTCAAATAAATAGTTTCCAGTAAACACTATTGCTCCATCTTTTGTAGTTAAAACATATATAAAACAATCTGGCAAAGCGTGAGATGCTTGTATAGGAAAGATACTCTCACTACCAAAATCTATTTTTTTATGAGCCTTTATTTCTACTAAATTAGCTTGTTTAATTCCACTTTCTTCTAAATCTTGTTTTATTACTTCAAGAGTAAATTTACCACCGAATATTTTAATATCAGGTAAATCTACTAATATATCTGATATAGCTCCCATCTGTTCATCGTGGCCGTGTGTTATAAATAATCCTACTATTTTATCTTTGTTTTGAATTAAATAATCATAATTTGGTATTATATAATCTACGCCTAATAGTTTATCATCAGCATACTTTAATCCGGCATCAAATATATATATTTTTTCATCTACATTAACAACATACATATTTTTTCCAATTTCATTTTGACCGCCTAAAGCAAAAATCTTAATTTTACTCATAATTACTCCTTTCTTTTAAAGCTTAATAAGACTAAAACATTATATCATCTAAAGCATAAAATTGCAATTAAAAAATAAAAAGTGATTATATCACTAATTATTCAAACACATCAAAATATTCTCCACTATCTAAATATAGAATTCCATTTTTATTAGGAAATGACTTCATCATATCTATATATTTATTAAGATTTAAAAACCTACTAAGGTTCAAATAAACATAATTACCATCATTCATAACTAAAAGGAATCTTTCTTGATCTACATCATTTGGTTTATACTCTATTTCAGATATCCTACTTAAAATATCAACATCAATTTTTTTAAATTTTGTTATAAATTTACTATATATGGTGTTAGGAACCACATTAATTAACGTTGGTGCCTTATAATTTGAATCTACTCTATCTTCATTATATAATACAGTTTTATTTTCAGGTAAATAATAAAATAAAGGATAGTTTTCTTCAACTTCAATATAAACTCTTTTTAAAGCACCTTTTTTACTCACTTTTGCACTATAAATATACATATTGCTTTCTAATCTTTTTTCTATTTTATAGCTCATATTACTTATAGAGCTTGGATAGTCTTGAATAGATGCTATATCAATTATTTCTTGATCAGTCAAAATTCTATTACCTTTGATATAAATATTTGTTATTTTTACATTAAAAACATAATATATAGCAAGAATTATTAAAAATAATATAGCAAGAAAAGTAAAAAAGCGTTTTTTATTTAATTTTTTTTTGTTACTATTTTTTTTCTTTTTTTTGCTCTTATTATTTTTAGCCATACTATCACCTATTCTATAAATTCTTGCTCAACTTTTAATTCTATATTATATTTATCTTTTACATCATTCTTAATCTTATTAATAAGTTCTTTTACATCTTCACCCTTAGCTTCACCTGTATTTATTATAAAATTTGCATGCTTATCACTTACTTTAGCTCCACCTATACTATAGCCCTTAAGACCAATATCTTCTATAAGTTTTCCTGCATAATTACCTTCTGGATTTCTAAATACAGAGCCAGCACTAGGATACTCTAAAGGCTGAGTTTCTATTCTCCTTTTTTTTCTTTCTTCTATTATTTCCATAATTTCTAGAGAGTTACCTTTAGCTAAAGAAATAGAAGCCTCTATGCATATATATCCTTTATTTTTTTGTAAAAATGAAGATCTATAATGAAAATCTAAATCTTTGTTATACAAAGTTTCAATCCTATAGTCTGGTGTTATTACCTTAACACTAGTTACAATATATCCCATATCAGACTTGTAAGCTCCTGCATTCATATACACAGCTCCACCAACAGTCCCAGGAATACCAGTTGCAAATTCCATACCAGTTAATCCCAGCCTAGATACTCTTAGAGCTAATTTATTTAATAAGTAACCCGCACCCACTATTACTTTAGTTCCAATTATTTTTAGCGAGTTAAAATTATCTAATTTAATTATTACTCCATCATATCCAGAATCGTTAAAAATGACATTAGAACCATTTCCAAGAATTTTATATTTTATATTACTAGAATCTAAATATTTTATTAAAGTAATAAGAGATGCCTCATCATTAGGAAAGACAACACACTTCACTGGTCCTCCAACTTTATATGTTGTATAATCTTTCATTTTAGCATCGGATATAACTCTACCTATACCTAATTTTTTTATGTTCTTTACTATACTCATAAATTTTTACCATCTACTAACTTTTCTAAATTTTTATAAATAATTGTTGCACTATTAGGAACATCTAATTTTTTAAGATTACTTTTTAGTTCTATAGTTTTTTTATCATTAGACAATATATCATCTATTTTATCTATTAAGGCTAAACTATTTAAATCTTTTTCTTCTATCAAATACGCTGCATTATTGTTAACTAAATCAAGAGCATTTTTATACTGATGATTATTAGGTACATAAGGACTAGGTATTAATATTGATGGAACTTTCAGTGCGATTATCTCACTTAATGTAGAAGCTCCAGCTCGTGTAACTATTAAGTCAATATTTTTCATGGCTCCCGTCATTCCTTCTATATATGGAAGAACCTTAACATTACTAGGAAATCCATTCTTTATCACTCTATCATAGTCACCTTTGCCTGTGACATATAATATTTGATAATCTTTACCCTTAAATAATTTCATAGTTTCTATTAAAAAGTCATTTATAGTACTAGCACCTAAAGATCCCATAACAAATAATACTGTCTTTTTAGCTTTGCTAAGGCCAAACTCACTCATATCTATTGACTTAGTTTTAACCGCATTCTCGCTACAAGGATTTCCCGTAAATATTGTTTTATCACTAGGAAATGAATTAAGACTTGACTTGAATGATACAGCAATTAAATCAACATACTTACTAAGCATTAAGTTAGCTTTTCCAGCAACACTATTTTGTTCGTGTATAAGGGTTTTAATTTTTAAACTATGTGCAGCTAAAATAACTGGAACTGTAACATAACCTCCAACTCCAATAACTACATCCGGCTTAAAATCCTTTATGATTTTTTTCATTTCTCTTTTTGCCTTTATTAAGCACTTAATGGTCTTGAAATTAGAAAATATTTTTTTTCTATTAAAACCATATACTTCAATAGATTTAAAAGGAATATTATATTTAGGAACAATATCTTTTTCCATTCTATTATGAGTACCAATATATAAAAATTCACTTTCTGGCTCATACTCTTTTATTTTATTTATAATAGCTAAGGCAGGGTAAATATGACCACCAGTACCACCAGCACTTATAATAACTCTCATATAATCACTCCTATCTCATTATACCATAATTATATTCATTTACAATAATTTATATAAACTAAAAGACTCAAAATATGTCAAATTGAGTCTTAAAATCCACTTCTTTTAAATAACTTCTCTAAATCACTTTTAGAATAGTAAATAACAGTAGGCCTACCATGCGGACAGTTAAAAGGATTATCACACTTTCTTAAATCATTTATTAAGTTTTCCATTTCATCCATAGTAATAGCTGTATTTGCCTTAATTGACATTTTACACGCCATAGTAGCCGATAAGTGATCATTAAATCTAGCTATATCAAAGTTTTTTTCTTTATTTATAACAAGATCTAAAACCTCCTTTATTGCATTATACTCATTATTTTTAGGTATCCATACAGGATGTGATTTAATTATAACCGAATTTATTCCAAACTCATCTATATCAAAATTTAAACTTCTAAGAAATTCAAAGTTTTCCTTTAATATAACGTATTCAGAATTAGTATATTCAAGTGTTATAGGGATTAGCAATTGTATACTTTCTTTCTTTGGATTATTCAGCTTTTCCTTTACTATTTCATAGTTTATTCTTTCCTTAGCTGCGTGTTGATCTATTATATACATTCCAATTTCATTTTGACAAATAATATAAGTCCCGTGTACTAATCCAACAGGATACATAATAGGCAATTTTTCACTAGAATCTTCGTGAACTTCTACTTCACTATCAACTAAATTACTATTTATGACATATTCCTCTTCATTATCAGATAAAATCGGAGTATCAAAATCTAAAACTATTTTTTCATAAGTTTTCTCTTTCGGTGCTTCTTTTGGTTCTTCAATATGTGGAATTAATGTTTTTTTAGATAACAATTTTATTATATTCATTTTTATTAATTCAATTAAATCTTCTATATTACTAAACTTAATATCCATTTTAGTGGGGTGAATATTAACATCTACTAGTGTTGTATCTACATTTATATTTAAAACAACAATCGGATAATAATTATCTGGTTTATAAGAATGATAAGAATCATTTATTGCCCTATTTAACTCTATATTTCTTACTATTCTTCCATTTACTATAGTAACCATACTATTTCTACTTGACTTATATACTTCAGGCAGACTTATGAATCCACTAACTGAATAATCGTTATTTGAGCAATTAATTTCTAGCATCTTCTTAGCTACAGAAATACCATAAATATTTTTAATACATTTAAGCAAATTTGAAGATCCAGCAGTAAGCAATAACTCTTTAGAATCATTAAAAACAGTAAATCTTATTTCTGGATGTGAAAGAGCTATTTTATTCATATAATCCATTATACTCGACAATTCAGTATATAAACTTTTTAAGTGCTTTAATCTAGCTGGAGTATTATAAAATAAATCTCTAACACTAATAGTTGTACCTTTTCTAGCATCACTTTTTTCTACACTTAAAACTTTTCCACCTTTTATATTAACCTTTGTTCCAACATCACCTTTAGAGGTTATAAGTTCTATATCAGAAACAGAAGCAATACTAGCTAAGGCTTCACCTCTAAAGCCTAATGTGTGAATATGATATAAATCATTTTCATCTATAATTTTACTTGTAGCATGCCTATTAAAAGCTAAAATAGCATCATCATATTCCATACCACAGCCATTATCTATTACTTTAATTTCTTTAACCCCAGACGAAATCAATTCTACCTTTATTTCAGTAGAATTAGCATCTATGCTATTTTCTACTAATTCCTTCACAACAGAAGAGCACCTCTCAACAACCTCTCCTGCAGCTATTTTATTAGCCAAAATTTCATCCATTATTTTTATAACTGCCATTATACCACCTCTTTAATTATATAATAAAAAAAATCTAAAAACTAGATTTTTTTGATATGTTTGATATTAAATGCCATTTATATACTAAAATTCAACCAAACTATTGTTTTTTTAAGAAATAAATATGTTTTATAGTTATATATAAAAAGTTTGACAAAATGTCAAACTAAATTATTACCTCATTTTTTATATTAGGATTAGATAAGCGTTCTACTAATAAATCTATTTCTTCCTTAGTATTATAAAAGTACAAACTCATTCTGCAAGTATTCTTTATTCCTATTTCGTCTTTTAACATCTTTGCGCAATGGTTACCTGCTCTAATACATATATTATATTTGTTTAAGTAAACGGCTACATCTTGTGGAAAAATATCTTTTATATTAAATGTTATAATACTGCATTTTGAATCTTCATTATATATTATTATATTAGGTACTTCTTTTAATTTTTCTATTGCATATTCTCTTAATTCTTTTTCGTATTTTTCGATATTACCTATTCCTAAGTTAAATAAATAATTTAAAACGCTACCAAAGCCGACTACTCCGGCTATATTAGGAGTACCAGCTTCTAGTAAATGTGGCATTTCATTATAATTTTTAGTTCCATCAAATTCGAATGAAGAATTCATTCCTCCACCTACTATAATCGGTCTTATTTTATCTAAATATTCTTCTTTTAAATATAGCACACCTACACCAGTAGGTCCACACATTTTATGTGCTGAAAAGGCTAAGAAATCCATATCAAGTGATTGAACATCTACTACCATATGTGGTATGGATTGAGCTCCATCTATAACCACTTTAATTCCCTTTTCATGAGCCAATTTAATTATTTCTTTTACCGGTCTTATATCACCTACTACATTCGTAACATGTGCAATACTAATTACTTTAGTTTTATCAGTAATAGAATTTTTTACATTTTCTAAAGTAAGTGATAAATTAGAGTCTAATTTAATATAATTAACGTCTATTCCTATTTGCTCTTTAAGCTCAAACCATGGTAAAACATTAGACGCATGTTCAGATTTAGTAATTAAAACTTCATCACCTGCATTTAAATAATTTTTAAAATAGCCAAATATTATTTTATTTAATGCATCTGTGGCATTATTCGTAAATACTATCTGATTAGCGCTTTTGGCATTTAAAAGTTTTCTTACTAGCTCCCTTGTATTTTCATACATAGAATCTACTTTTAGACTTATATCATAATCTCCTCTATGTGCATTAGCACTATAATGATTATAATAATCACTAATAGTGTCGCTTAATATATATGGTTTTAATGTAGTAGCACCATTATCTAAATAAATAATACCACTTTTAAGTATCAAAAAATCATCTCTATTCATAGAATCACCTCCAATACTTATCAATTTTTTTATTTATATTATTTAATACTTTCTTATTAAGAACATCAGATGTCAAAAATCCTTTTATAAGTAAATTTAATGCACTATTATAATCGATTCCTCTACTTTGTAAGTAAAACAGTTCATCATCGCTAAATTTACCTATTAAGGCTGAATGCGAAGCTTCAACATCATTACAATCTATATATAAATTGGGCTTTATTTCACATTTATTATTTGTTAAATTTATTATTCTATTACTTTGATTTACGATACATCCTGTTACATCTTTTGGTACAAACGAAGATACCTGATAAATGATATTTCCAGAGCTAATACACACACTATTATTTTTTATATTACTATTTGTATTTTTACTATTATGAAATATATAGAAATCGTATGTTTCTTTACTTGTTGCTATAGATTTAAAATTATAATTAAAGCAAGAATTTAATCCATTTAAATTAACTTTTATCATTTCTTTTATGCTTTTTAAAGCATGGAATTTTAAAACATCACAAGTACTATTTTTTCCTAAACTATATTCATATTGTATCTTTCCAGTTTGTCCTTTTGTTAAAACAGTTAAATTAAGATGAGAATTATTTGATATGTTTAAATTTATGTTCAATTTACTTTCTTGTTTTAAATCTATTTCTATTTCCAAATTACAAGTTTTTACTACATTTATTTTTATTTCATTTATTGAAAACAAGCATTCTTTGTGGTAATACTCTATCTGAATGTTCTTGCCAACATTTACTTGTTCTAAATTATCATTAACTATTTTTATTTTATTCATGACTTACAAATTCCCTTATAATACATTCACTAGTAGAACTTGTTTTTTTATTTTTTATAGAATTAAATCCATTTTTTTCTATCTCTTTAACTAAACTTTTATCACCAGTTTTAACTATTTTTCCATCTTCAATAATATGCACTATAGTAGGATGAACATATTCTAGTAATCTATTATAGTGTGTTATAACGATAATACCAGGTTCATACATTTTATAATATTTCCAGATTGCTTCCCCTACTACTTTTAAGCTATCAACATCTAAGCCAGAATCTATTTCATCTAACATAATTAAAGAAGGTTTTAACATATACATTTGAAGAATCTCATTTTTCTTTCTTTCCCCACCACTAAATCCTTGGTTTATTCCTCTATGTATCATATCACTTTTCATATGAAGTTCTTCGACATTTTTATCTAATTCTTTGATAAAATCAAACAATTTAAAGTTTTCTTTTTCTCTTATACTAATAGCGCTTCTTAAAAAGTCAGCATTACTTACACCTTCTATTTCAAGAGGTAATTGCATACCTAAAAATATTCCAAGCCTACTCCTTTCATCCACGCTAAGATCATTTATAAGAGTATCATTAAAATATATTGATCCCTTTTCTATTTTATAATTAGGGTCACCCATTATAACTTTAGTAAGTGTACTTTTACCTATACCATTAGGACCCATTAGAACGTGTATTTCACCACTTTTTACTACTAGGTTAAAATCTTTTAATATTCTTTTATTGTCTACTGAAACTGTTAGATTTTCTATTCTCAATGTACTCATGTGACCATCTCCTTTAACATTATACTAAATAAGGCTTAAAAAATAAAGAAAAAAAATTTAAAATGTGGAATAAATTATTAAAAACAATTACATAATACCATGAATATTCGCAGTATTCACCGAAAAGAGTTTACCTCTTTTTTTATTTTTGGTAAAATATATAGGGAGAGTGATTATATGGATTGTGTTTTTTGCAAAATAATTAAAGGAGAAATTCCAAGTTTAAAAATATATGAAGACGATAGTGTATTAGCTTTTTTAGATATTAACCCAGACTGCGATGGGCATACACTTATAATACCTAAAAAGCATTTTAAAGACTTAGACGATATAGATATTGATACTTTGACAAGAATAAATCTAGCTGCCAAAAAAGTTAAAAAATTACTCGAGGAAAAATTACATTGTGATGGAATATCACTTCTTCAAAATAATGGAAATGTCCAAGAAGTAAAACACTATCACCTTCATCTAAAACCTCAATACAAAGATAAAATGTCATTGGAATTAGTTAAGCATAAAGACTTAATTAAAGATCCAAATGAAATTTATAATATGATTAAAAATAGTTAAAAGGCATGAACAAAAGTGCCTTTTTTTATTTTAAAAAAACTGCACTTTTATTTTGTGCAGTTTATATTTATTTTATAACTTCTTTTCTTGAAAGGTTAAGTCTTCCTCTCTTATCATAGCCTAAACATTTAACTATAATTTCATCGCCTTCTTTAACAATATCAGTAACACGTTCTACTCTTTCAGTATTAAGTTCTGAAATGTGTACCATGCCCTCACATCCAGGCCAAAGCTCTACAAAGCATCCAGACTCTATTACTTTAACAACTTTACCATTATAGATTTTTCCAGCTTCTGGAGTTCTTACTATTTCCTTAATCATATTTGCAGTACGTTCTATTATATCTTTATCTGTATGGTAAATAACTACTCTACCATCATCTTCAAGATCTACTTTAACAGCATTAACATCATTTACTGATGTAACATGACTTGCGTCAAGTATTATCTTAGTAATAGTTTCTCCACCTTTACCAATAACTTCTTTTATTTTTAAAGGATCAATCATAAATACGCAAGTCTTTGGAGCATATTTACTAACTTCGCTTCTTGGCTTTTCTATTTGACTAGCTATCTTATCTAAGATTTCCATACGTGCAACTTTAGCTTGAGCTAATGCTTCTTTTAAAATTTCCTTTGTAATTCCTTTTATCTTAATATCCATTTGAAGTGCACATATACCATTTCTAGTACCTGCAACTTTAAAGTCCATATCACCTAAGTGATCTTCCATACCTTGAATATCTGTTAATATTGTATAGTCATCGTCACAAGTAATAAGTCCCATAGCAATACCTGCAACAGGAGCTTTAATTGGTACACCAGCAGCCATTAAACTCATGCATCCAGCACATATACTTGCTTGTGAAGAAGAACCATTTGATTCTAAGATTTCTGATACTACTCTTATTGTATAAGGGAATTCTTCCTCGCTTGGTATAACTTGTAATAGTGCTCTTTCTCCTAGTGCTCCGTGTCCTATTTCTCTTCTACCAGGAGAACCATATCTTCCTGTTTCACCTACTGAAAATTGAGGGAAATTATAATGTAACATAAATCTTTTTTCAGTTTCAAGACCAAGACCATCTAAAATTTGATGCTCTCCTAGTGCTCCTAGAGTTGTTATACTTAAACTTTGAGTTTCACCACGTGTGAAAAGTGCACTACCATGAGTTCTTGGAAGTAAATCTATGTCTGTTGAAATAGGTCTTATTTCAGTCATAGTTCTTCCATCTGCTCTAATTTTTTCTTTAACTACTATAGATCTAAATAATTCATATTCTATTTCACCAAATACAAGTTTAACTTTAGTTAATAGTTTATTTAAATCTTCTTCACTTAAATCACTATTTTCTTCTGCATATTTATTTACTAATTCTTCTTTTAATTCATCTATTGCATTATATTTAGTTAACTTATCTTTAATGCGAAGCGCCTTATCAAGTCTTTCACTACAATAAGACTTAACTTCTTCTTTTAGCTCATCACTAATTTCAAGAACTTCATATTCCATTTTTTCTTGTCCGCATTCTTCAATAATTTTTTCTTGGAAAGCGCATAGTTCTTTAACAGCTTCGTGTCCAAACATCAAAGCTTCTAACATATCTTCTTCAGAAACTTCTTTAGATCCTGCTTCAACCATATTAATTGCTTCTTTTGTTCCTGCAACAGTTAAATCTATATCTGATTTTTCTGCTTCTTCTACAGTAGGATTGATAATAAATTTGCCATCTACTCTTCCCACCTTTACACCAGCGATTGGTCCATCAAATGGTATCTTAGATATACTTGTTGAAAGTGATGATCCAAACATAGCAGTAAGTTCTGGTGAATTATCTGGGTCTACAGATAACACTGTATTTACTATTTGAACCTCATTTCTAAAGTTTTCAGGAAACATAGGTCTCATAGGTCTATCTATCATACGCGCTGCAAGTGTTGCTGCATCTGTTGGCCTACCTTCCCTTTTAATAAATCCTCCTGGTATTTTACCAACAGAATATAATTTTTCTTGATATAAAACCATTAAAGGAAAGAAATCTGATAAAACGTTTGCTGTTTTACTTACAACTACAGTAGATAAAACAACAGTATCACCATATCTAACTAGTACAGCTCCGTGTGCCTGTTTTGCTAATTCTCCTATTTCTACTTTTAATTTTCTTCCTCTAAAATCTAATTCAAATACTTTCTTCATACATTCCTCCTAGCATAATTATTAGTTTTTATCAAATTAAAGACACTCAAAAAAGAGTGTCTACGTTTATTTAGTTTTATTTTCTTAAGCCTAAGTCTTTAACTATCTTACGATATCTAGTAACATCGTTTTTAATTAAATAATTTAATAAGCTTTTTCTTTGACCTACTTTATGAAGTAATCCACGTTTTGAATGATTATCGTGTGGATGTTTCTTAAAGTGTTCAGTCAAAGTATTTATCTCATTAGTTAAAATTGCTATTTGTACTTCGATAGAACCAGTATCCTTTTCATCTTTTCCAAACTTTTTAACTAAATCTTTTTTTAATTCTTTGTCTAAAGCCATAATTTTCTCCTTTCATAATATTCGCTTAAACCTAGTAATAAAACGGAGTATTTCACTACCAAGAAATAAGTACACTAATAATATACATTATTTTTTATAAATATGCAACCATTTATATGATTTTTATTTCAATTTATCCTTGGCTAACTCTATTACTGGACGAACTCCAATTTCTAAATCTCCTATACCATTTGACTTCAATAAAGCAGATCTAACACTTATAGCATCTGGACTTAAGCCTTCATCGTAGAACCAAGATGATGCCGTTGCTGACCAATATCCACCTGTATAGCCAGTATTAGTTATAGGTTTGTTAGGTATACCTAGATCATATTCTTCAACCACCGCTAGAACTCTATCATATAACCAACCTATTTTAGTCCTTAATTCAGTAGTTGAAAGAGAACCCTGGTTTAAAGTAACTATTTCAGTTTTACCTAATTTGGCAGAAATGTTAGCTATTTCTGCTACTTCTTCTGCTGTTATAAGTCTTGCATTATACCCTGTATAATCGATAGTATAATCAATTGCGTCACAATCTTGAGAAACACTTATATCACCATCAGAATTTAAATAGCAACTATTTGCTGATCTTTTATATGTATAGCTTGTTGGTGTAAGCATACCTTTCCAAGCACTTGTATCATCTTTTAGTGCTTCTAAAGCTGTTATAGGTCCATTTTTATAATTTGCTACATCACTCCAACTTACTTTATCCAATGTATTATGATCCAAAATTAAAGTTACTCTATCATCAGTACTATTTATAACATAAAATTTTAAGCAACTATTTTGATACGTGTCTTTATTATCTATTCCATTATATCCTGATGCGCTATTTCCATAATCTGTTACCATTTTTTTGTACTATCTTCATAAGAGAGAATAGTGAAAGTTTCATATTCTCCAAGAGACTTCTTATACTCAGTCTCACTACACACCTTACCATTTTCCACATCAAAATACACTACATCCCCTGATTTATATGCACGTGTATTTAAATTCTTACTAGCTACTAGAATGCCGTTAATAGTTGAAACATTATATTTATATTTAGGAAAATATAAATTATTTATGCTCACTACCCTATTATCCTCTATATCAACACTACCACTTGTCGGTTTAGTATTTTCTACATCTACTAATAATGTTTCGGAACAAGCATCATTTATACATAAATTACCATTTTGATTTACAATATAAGTCCCATTTTCTAAATCAAATTTAATATCTGTCTGTCTAATTGATATTGCTTGATCCACAGCATCTATATAGAATTCTGCACTTCTCAACGTTGCATTCTTTCTAGAATCATGAATCATATTTTGTACTATTGGAACAGCTATCAAAGCTATTATTGATAGTATAACTAGTACTGCAAGAAGCTCTATCAGTGTAAAACCTTTTTTCATATTATCACCATTTTAAGTATATAAAAAGTTTGACGAATTGTCAAACTATAATCTAAAATTTAATTTTAAAAATTTTACTTTAATTTATCTTTAGCTAACTCTATTACAGGACGAACTCCAATTTCACTGTCATTTATACCACTCGATTTCAATAAAGCAGGTCTAACACTTATAGCATCTGGATTTAATTCTTCATTGTAGAACCAAGATGATGCCGTTGCTGTCCAATAGCCGCCTGTAAGACTGAAATCGGTTATAGGCTTATTTGGTATAACTAGTTCGTACCCTTCAGATATTAAGACTCTGTCATATAACCAACCTACTTTAGTCTTTAATTCATCTGTTGAGATAGAACTTTGATTTAAAGCAACTATTTTGGTTTTACCTAACTCAGTAGAAATATTAACTATTTTTGCTACTTCTTCTGCTGTTATAAGTCTTGCATTATATCCATTATAATCAATAGCATAGTTTATTGCATCACAAGCTTGAGAAATGCTTGTATCATCATCAGAAGTTACGTAACAACTATCTTTCTCTCTTTTATATGTATAGTTTGTTGGATTAAGTACTCCTTTCCAATCTTTTGTATCATTCTTCAATACATTAAGAGCTGTTACTGGACCACTTTTATAATTCGCTGTCTCGCTCCAGTGTACCTCGTCTGATGTATTATGATCTAAGATTAAAGCTACTCTATCACTAGTACTTCCAACTACATAAAACTTTAAGCAACTATTTTGATTTGCATCTTTATTATCTATTCCATTATATCCTGATTTACTATTCCCATAGTCTGTTACTGTTTCTTTTACATTACCATTCATAAAAAAAGCAATAGTTTCATATGTCCCACTGGATTTTTTGTATTCGTCTTCTGTACAAGTAAATCCACTTGCTACATCAAAGTATACTACGTCACCAGATTGTGATGTATGTATGCTAGAAACCTTACTAGCTACTAGGCCACCATCAACTGTTGAAACATTATATTTATATTTAGGAAAGTATAAATTACTCACACTTACTACTCTATTGTTTTCTATATCTACACTTCCGCTTGTTGGTCTAGCATTTTCTACCTCTACTTCAAATATATCAGAGCAAGTTTCATCAAGGCACATATTCCCATCAGAGTTAATATTATATGTTCCATTCTCTAAATCAAAATCTATACTTGCTTGTCTACTCGCTATTGTATCATTTATAGCATCTATATAAAATTCTGCACTTCTTAATGCTGCATTCTTTCTAGAATCATGAATCATATCTTGTACTATTGGAAAAGCTATCAAAGCTATGATTGCTAGTATAACTAGTACTGCAAGAAGTTCTATTAATGTAAATCCTCTATTCTTCATATTTTCACCATTTTAAGTATATAAAAAGTTTGACACTTTGTCAAACTATTATATTTTTATTTTTTCATTTTTCATTTCTATATGTATTCTTTGTATTACAGCTAAAGATGCTATTAAAGATAAAGTGAAACTACCTCCATATGACAGAAAAGGAAGAGGAACACCAGTTAAAGGTATTAATCCAAAAAGTCCACCTAAGTTTATAAATATATGTAAAAATATATATGTAGCTACACCTAAACAAATATATTTAGATGCTAAATTTTTAGTTTTCATGGAAAGCTTTAAAATTCTCCATAGGATAGCTAAATATGCCATAAATATTAAAGAACATATTATTACGCCATTTTCTTCAGCTATTATAGCAAATACCATATCTGTATGTGGTTCTGGAATGTATGAGTATTTTTGAGTGCTTTTGCCTAATCCAACTCCTCCTATACCACCACTATTTATTGCAATAAATGCATTACATACTTGATATCCCGTTTCTGTATATTTTGAACACGGATTTATAAAATTATTTAATCTGGACATCTGAGTATTTGATAAAACATATCCAGTTAAACTTTTTCTCGCCATTACCAAAAATAATAATATAATTAATGAAATAAATATAGATTTAACTTTTTCATTTTTTTGAATTGGACTAAATAAAAATAAAACTGAAAATATTCCAAACAAAATAATAGCTGTTCCTAAATCTTTTTGTAAAAATACTAAAATAGGAAGTATAAGTCCAAAACCTATTATTTTCCAAATAATATTAGCGTGCTTTACTTTAGGATTCATAAGACTTTTGTAACTTGCCTGAAACATTAAAGATAATGCAACAATTAATACCGGTTTTGCAAACTCACTCGGCTGTACTTTTATAACTTTCAAGTCAATCCAGTTATTAGCGCCTCTTGTAACAGAACCTTTTGTTATTAAATATGCATTTAAGCAAAAAATTACAATATATAATGCCGGAACTAATTTAGGATAATCTTTGGTCGGTATATTTAAGATTATTATAAATCCAACTAGACTTATGAATAATATAATCATATGTTTAAAAAAATAGTAATATAAATTAGCATCTGCATTTACGACAGCTTCTCTACTAGATGCTGTAACTATATTTAAAGAACCAAAAATTATTAGTACCAATGAAATAAAAAATAAAGTTTTATCCATATCTTTAAAAGTTCTTTTAATGCTTTTTAAACCTTTCCTCATGTCATCGCCTACTCTATAAATATAATAACATATTATAAAAAAATTCTCAATAAGTAGGTATTTTTAATTATCAATTTAGTATAAATTAAATAATATATATTGACTAGATTGGAGGTTTTCATATGTACTATTATGGTGGATACCAAGGATATGGTGGATATCCATATAGCGGTGGTTGCTGCAATAACTCTAATATTGGTGGAGCTGGATATGGAGCAGCTATTATATTAGTATTATTTATTTTACTAGTTATAGTAATAGGAGCTAGAGCTTTTGATGGTAATAGATAAAAGGGAAACCTTTTATCTTTTTTATAGATAATAACAAAGTAAAAATGAACTAAGTTATCATCTAAACGAGCTTTTATTTTTTTTAGTTTTATGCTATAATACCTCTTGGAAGTGATTTTATGTTTCAAAAATTAAATATATTAGACGAAAAAGATCCTCATTTAAGAAGGATTAGTAAGGATGCAACACTACCTTTAACAGATGAGTATAAAGATTTAATAGATAGAATTATAAAAGAATTAACATATAGTCAAATTGATGAACTTGCTAAGAAATATGATATTAGACCTGGTATGGGGCTTGCTTTTCCACAGCTTGGTATAAATGAAAGAATAATAGTAATTGTATATGAATACGATGAGGGAAAATTTGAAAATTATGTTGTAGTTAATCCAAAAATAACTAGCTATTCCAATGAAATGATAGCTTGTGAAGCTGGAGAAGGATGCTTAAGCGTTAACAGAGAAGTCGAAGGACACGTTAAAAGACACGCAAGAGTCACTGTCGAGGGTTTTGATGTTGAAGGAAATGCTATAAGAATTAGAGCTCGCGAAGAATTATCCATAGCATTTCAACATGAAGTTGATCATTTAAATGGAATACTTTTCTACGATAGAATAGATAAAAATAAAAAGTTTTATACAGAGCAAGAATTAAGACTAATATAGGAGGAACTAATGAAAGGTGCTTTTAAATATATAGCTTTATTTTTTATAGCTTGTATTTTATCAATTTTAATATATTATTACTGCGTATAAAAAAGCTTTAATGATTTTCATTAAAGCTTCCTAAATTGAAATTTGAACCGCACCAAAAGGTGTGGTTTTTTGATAGAATAAAAAAAATATTTAAAAATGTATTAATTTATCCATTAGTTAACAAAAGAAAAAAGAAATCTAATTAGGTAGATTTCTTATCTAATAGAAAAACTATTATTTATAGTTAATACACTATACATAAAAAGAACATCTTGATCTTTAAATTTTATATAATTATTCAAAATTCTTGAAGAAACATATCTAATATCAATAA
>OIYG01000138.1_pt1 | contig 80440 bp, 81 predicted proteins | sample 1587861 | NCBI WGS metagenome assembly OIYG01 (sample SAMN03283272) | human gut metagenome | biome: human-associated habitat; material: feces | host: Homo sapiens | place: Peru | collected 2012
ACCAAAGAAAAAGTAAACACATCTTTTTTGTGTCTACTTTTATTTTACAACTTCATACTTTTTTAATAACTTTCTTTTAACTTTTCTCTTTAATTTACTTCTAGAACCCTTATAATTAGTCAACACTGCTAAAGAAAATACTATAAATGCCAAAACATACATATAAAATGGAACTTCAGGTTCAATTCTTTCAAATTTAGCAATCAAGATTAAATCATTATTTATTGGTAGTGAAAAATCATATATTCCATCATCCAAATACCACCCTAAAAACTTATACTTATCCTTTTTAGGATTTGCTATAGGAGATAATACATCACCTTCATTAACTTTCACCTTTTTTCTAGTTTTATCATAAACAAAAGTAACCGTGTACTCCTTACTAGGAACAGGTTCTACATAATCACTCCAAACCCCAACTTTTTCTTCTTTAGCCTTTGCTTCTACTTTTTTTAACTCATCAGTATAAGCATAACTACCATATAAATAAGCTACCTTAGCATAACCCTTTTCTAACAATTCCTTTTGCAAGAAATTATCGTCATAATAAACCCATACCAAATGTCTTTTATATTTATCTAATTTACTACTTCCATCATCATATTCAATAACAATCTTTTTAGCATTAGTTAATTTATCACAGGTATAATTACTTGCTTCTTTTCCAAATAGTTCTTCTTTCTTAGTAGGATGAACAGTCTCTGGTGTATCTATCGCTAAAAATCTTGCCCTTATTTCTTCATTATCTAAAATAAAACTTGCTGTATCTCCATCTACACATTTAGAAAAAATTACTTCCTTTTTTTCGTTAGCATAAACTGGTATTGTTAATAAAAATACAAACAAAATTAATACTACTTTCTTCATCACATACCTCTTTACTATATTACTAGTATAGCAAAGTAATACTAAAAAAGCACTTAAAATTAAGATTAAGTACTAAATAAATTTATACATAAAAAAACTCGAACTATTCAATTTCGAGTTTAAAATCAAACTGGTGGGCCTGGGGGGACTTGAACCTCCGACCTCACGCTTATCAGGCGTGCGCTCTAACCACCTGAGCTACAAGCCCAGCTTAATTTCAGCCGTACTTCTACATTTTATAATACTTTTTTTAATAATGCAAGTTTTTTTTATAATTTTCAGCTGAAATTTAGACTGTTAATAAAAAAGAACAGAAAAAGTAATACTAACTTATCCTATTCTTCAACTACTTCATCATCAAAATTAAAGTTTTCAACTAAATCAAAGTCAAAATATTCTAACTTTATATTAACATTGCTATACTTTTCACCCAATGCTTTAGCATACTCGCTTAAATCAAAATCTACTCCAGTTACATATGAATTACGATAGTAAAGCTCAATTGTATTATTACCATCATCAACTTTAAAATTATCACTACTCAAAAAATCATACAAAGTCTGATTTGTTATCTCATATTTATTATTATCTTCATCTACTATAATAGCTCTTGATAACAATTCTTGAACAGTCCTAATATTTAAAAAATCAAATACAATAGTTGGTTTATTAGAAACCATAATAAATCTATCATTATCATCACTTTTAACGTAGACTTCACTATCTACAATATAATATTCCTTTGATTCTTCATCTTTAGATAAAGTGAAATATTCTTTATTTTCATATTTTTTTCCTTCGTAAATAAATGTTTCTCCATCTGCTATAACAGTATATTTATAATTAAAATTTCTTTTATTAATTAATTCAAATCCCTTAACCGTTACTCCCTTATTAGTATTATTATCTTTATTAACCATTGTTCTATTAGATCTTAAACCAGTAATTAATACAGCAAATAAAATAACATAAAAAACTAAAATTATTATTGAACGATATTGCCTATTAGTATAAAGTTCCTTAATATTAAATTTCTTTTCATTATTTTTTTTATTCTCTTTATTCTCCATTAAATACCTTACCTACTAAACTTTCTTTATCTATACCGTTTAAATACTCTTTAACACTCATTTTCCTTTTTCCTTCAGGTTTTATTTCAGTTATAACTATTTCACTATCTTTAGTTGATACACCTATACCATCACTATATACTCTTACTATTTCTCCATTTCTCTTAGAAGTATAAACATTATCTTTTATACTTGATGAATAAAGTTTCATTACTTTACCATCTAATATAGCATAAGCAACTGGAAATGGATTAAGTCCTCTTATTTTATTGTATATTTCTAACGAAGTTTTATTAAAATCTACTAGTTCATCTTCCCTTTTTATTATAGGTGCATATGTAGCTTCACTATCATCTTGTCTTACATGCGGAAAATTACCATCTTTATATTTATTTAAAACATTTAATAATAATTCTTTTCCCATAACGCTTAACTTATCATGTAATGTTCCTACTGTATCATCTTTTTCTATTAAAACTTCTTCGCTTTGAATAATATCTCCAGTATCCATATGTTCATCCATATACATAATTGTGATACCTGTTTTCATATCACCATTTAAAATAGCTCTATGAATTGGAGCTCCTCCTCTTAATTTAGGAAGTAATGAAGCATGCACATTAATACAACCATATTTAGGTAAATCTAATAATACTTTAGGAATAATTTGACCATAAGCACAAGTTACAATTAAATCAGGATTTAATTTTACTATGTCATCATAATCTTCTCTAACCTTTACTGGTTGAAATACTCTTATATCATTTGCTAAAGCTACTTCTTTAACTTTAGAAAACTTAATTACGTGATTTCTTCCCACTTCTTTATCAGGTTGAGTAACTACTCCTATAACATCATAATTTTCTATTAATCCTTCCAATATTGGAACACTAAATTCAGGCGTTCCCATAAATACTATTTTCATTATTATCACCTAGAGATATTATATTATAAATAAATCTTTTAATCAAATTAAAAAAAGTTCTTAATCTAAGAACTCTTCTTTTACTTCTTCATCTATTTGCTTATCAGCTTCTTCTAAATCTGGTTCATCATCTATTACATCCCATTCATCCTCGTCTTCATCAATTGCAATTTTTACTTTAGTATCTCCTACTATTTCAATTCCAAGTTCTTTTTCTACCGTATAGAATATTTTACCATCTTTAATATCTACTTTTACACAACTAGGTTGTTTTAGACTTCTTACTATTATTTCTTCACTAGAAGAATTATCAGCATCATTCTTTCTTGGAACAGTAACAACTTCTTTATAAGTATCAGTCTGTCTTACTACTTCAGTTTTAGTATCATCTTGACAAGAATACCAAATATTAATATCATAGCTACCTTCTACAGTAACAGTATCTCCACTTTTATATCCTTTAAAATTATGATTTATTACCCAGCACCCTAAAATTGTAGTTGCTTCACATTCTGGAGTAACAGAATTAGTAGTAGTAAATGTTTTTTTACCTTTTCCTATTACTGCTTTAGTAACTATTTCTTTAAAACTAGCCATAATATTCCTCCTCAATCTAATTTATGCGACTAGTTTCGTTTTAGTTCAAAAAAATACAAGAAATTAATTACTTATATTTTTAAAATATAACTCTGCTCTATTATATTTACCTGTATGTTCAATCGTAAAATCACCATTAGTGTAAGTATTTATAGTCTTCTTCCAAAATAGTTCTGCTTTAGGAGATAAAGGAACTACCTTTATAGTCCAACTACCTTTATATATATCAAAAATCTTTTTTATAGCGACTTCACCTATTTGGTGTCCTTTATAATTATTTAAAACAAACATTTCACTTACTTCATAATTATTATTCGAATTATCATCTATTAAAATGAAACCTAATATATCAGAATTTGATTTGATAAAATATGCATAATTGTTCTCAAAATATTTGCTCAAATCATACTCATACTTACAAGTTTCTGAATCAAACTTAATTGGAAAGTATAAACTTAAATCATGTAAATAAAGTTGCAACAACCTTTCCAATTTTTCTCTATCACAAACCTTGATTTTTTCTATTTCTATCATCGTTTTCACCTCTTTTCATTATTAAAAAAAGATGATATTCTTACATTTCATCTTTCTCATGTAACTCTTCTATTTTCTTTTCTATTCTATCCCCATATTCGATAGATTCATCAAATATAAATTTAAGTTCAGGAGTATGTCTTATATCTACTCTTTCACTAAGTTTACCTCTTATAAAAGATTTTGCTCTATCAAGTGCTTTTAATGTATCTATTTTTTTAGTTGTATCTAATACTGTAAAATATACTTTTGCATAACTTAAATCACTAGTAATATCACAATCAGTTATAGTTACAAATTTAATATCTTCATCTTTAACTTCAGTACTTAAAATATAACTTATTTCTTTAACAAAAGTACTGTTTAATCTCTCTATTTTAACATTCATGCTAAATCCTCCTTGCAACTATATCATATCTTTTTTTTAAGTTTTTTGCAATAAAAAGAACTAGTTACTTTTTAATTTCAACTAGTTCAAATGATTCGATAATATCATTTTCTTTTATGTCTTGGAAGTTTTCAACTGTAATACCACAGTCCATATCTTTTTTAACTTCCTTAACTTGGTCTTTTTCATGTTGTAGTGATTTAATCTTACCAGTATAGATAACTACGCCATCACGGACAATACGACAATCACTATTATTTTTAATAACTCCTGTTACAACATGGCTTCCTGCAATAGTACCAACTTTAGAAAATTTAAATAATTGTCTAACTTCAGCACTACCTAGAACTTTTTCTTCATATGTAGGATCAAGTAAACCTTTCATAGAATTTTCTATATCCTCAACCATTTTATATATAACATCATATAACTTGATATCAACATTATAATCTTTAGCAAAATCCATTGTTTTATTATTAGGTCTAACATTAAATCCAATAATTATAGCATTTGATGCATTAGCAAGTACTATATCACTTTCAGTAATTGTACCTACTCCCCCACGAATTACTTTAACATTAACTCCCTCAACATCAATTTTGCCTAAGCTACTTTTAACTGCTTCCAAGCTACCATTAACATCTGTTTTAACAACAACATTAATTTCTTTAACGCCCTCTTTAATAGCGCCAAATAAATCTTCTAACGTCATACCAGATCTGTTAGTTGCTTTTTCTTTTGCTCTTGCTTTTCTTTGTTCCATAACACTCCTTGCTTGTTTTTCAGTTTCAAAAGCCATAAATTTATCACTAGCCGAAGGAAGTTCATTTAAACCTGTTATTTCTACTGGTGTAGATGGTAATGCTTCAGTAATATCCATACCTTTATCATTCTTTAAAGTTCTAACTTTACCACATGTAGTACCAACTGCTATAGGATCTCCTAATCTTAAAGTACCATTTTGTACTAAAACAGTTGCAACATTACCTATTTGTTTATCAAGCCTAGACTCAATTACTGTTCCTATTGCATATCTTGATGGATTAGCTTTTAAGCAAGCCATATCACTTACTAGTAAAATACTTTCTAATAACTCTGGAATTCCTTCTTTAGTTTTAGCAGAAATTCTATTAACAATTATATCTCCACCCCATTCTTCAGGAGTAAGTCCATATTCATTTAATTCAGTTAATACTTTATCTACATTACTATTAGGTTTATCTATTTTATTAATTGCAACTATTATTGGAACATTAGCTGCTCTAGCATGATCTATTGCTTCTTTAGTTTGAGGCATAACACCATCATCTGCTGCTACTATAATAATTACTATATCAGTAATACTAGCACCTCTAGCACGCATTTCTGTAAATGCTTCATGCCCAGGTGTATCTATAAATGTTACTTTTCTATCGTTAAATTCTACTTGATAAGCACCAATAGTTTGAGTAATTCCACCTGCTTCACCACTTGCAACATCAGAATGACGTATAGCATCAAGTAATGATGTTTTACCATGATCAACATGTCCCATAATAGTAACAACTGGAGGGCGAGGTACTAAATCTTCTTCTTTATCTACTATCTCATAATCTTCAAAGTTACTTATATCTTGTGTTTCTTCTCTTTTTAATGTTTTATTATAATCTAATACTAATAATTCTACTAAATCATAGCTAAGTGAATAATTCAAATTAGCCATAACTTGTAAAGCCATAAGTTTTTTTATAATTTCAGTTGCTGATATATTTAATTCCTTAGCCAAATCACTAACAGTCATTCCTTCTTTATAAAGAATAACATCTTCTTTTTGACTCTTATCATTGCTCATTAGTTTTTCACGATGCTTATACAACTTCTTCTTCTCTTTTTGAAAATTAACCTTACTACTTTCAATACGCTCAGATTTTGGTTTTAACTTCTCTATTCTATTGTCAGTATCAAGATCTAAGTTAGATTCATTTAATATTTGTTCAACACGTTCATCTAACACTTCTTCATCTATTTCTTCTTCGTCTGTAATATAATCTTCGCTATCTTGGATTTCGTTATCAAGAAGAATTATATCATCTTCTGTAAGTAGTGAATCCTCATCTTCATATTTAATATCTAGTTTATTACAAAGTTTTTTTATTTCTTCACTACTTTTATTGACATCTAATGCATATTCTAAAATACTCATCATATTAGCCACCTACTTTCTTAATCATTATTAATTATATTTTCTATTTTCTGATATATACTACTAGGTATTTCTACTTCTAAGTGTTTATCTAAAGTTTTAGTTTTTTTAGCTTTTTCTAATACTTCAATACTCTTAGTTATATATGCTCCTCTTCCATTACTTTTGCCTGTTAAATCTATTATTACTTCACCTTCCGGTGTTCTAACTATTCTTAACAAATCTTTTTTTTCTCTTTTTTCTCTAGTAACTACACAAGTACGCATCGGTATTTTTTTTACCTTCATATGATTCACTAATCCTTAAAATTAATTCCCATTTCGCTAGCTTGTTCTAAATTTTTAATATCAATTTTATAATGTGTTAATTTACTAGCTAATCTAGCATTTTGTCCTTTTTTACCAATAGCTAAAGAGAAATTTTCATCATCTGCTACTACAATACATTCTTGTTTTTTAGGATCTGTAATAATTACATGTAAATTTTTAGCTGGTTGTAAGCTGTTTGCAATAAATGTTGCTGGATCTTTATCATATTTAACTATATCTATTTTTTCACCATGAACTTCTTCTATAATTCTTGCAATTCTACTTCCTTTTTCACCGATACATGCTCCAATTGGATCTATATTGCCTCTTTCAGAATATACAGCAACTTTACTACGAGAGCCTGCATCTCTTGCAACACTGTATAAAAGTACTGAACCATCACTTATTTCAGGAATTTCAAGTTCAAATAATCTTTTTAAGAAGCCATAATGAGTTCTAGATAGTAAAATAAACATACCTTTACCACTACCATCAACTTTACTACAGTAAACTTTAATTTGTTTTCCCATTTCAATTTTTTCACCAGGGATACATTCTTTCTTAGGAAGAATACCATTACTTCTACCTAAATCAATAAAGTAATTATCAACATCTTCAAGTGCAACAGTACCTACTAATAATTCATCTTGTTTATCGCCAAACTCATTCATAATAGAATTGCGTTCTGCTTCTCTTATTTTTTGAATAATTACTTGTTTAGCAGTTGATGCTGCAACACGTCCAAAGTCTTTTGGAGTAACTTCAGTATCAATAGTATCTCCAACATTTAATGTTTTATTGATTTTTCTTGCTTCAGTAAGACTTATTTCAGTATCTAAATCAATACCGTCGCTTTCCTCATCATCTTCTTTTTCATCAGGTACTACAGTTAAGTATGAATATACTTTTATATCTCCTGTGTTCCTATCAATAAATATTTTAGAATTAGTTAATGAGTCAAAATTTTTCTTGTATGCAGTTGCTAATGCTAGTTCCATTGCTTCAAATACAACTTCACGATCAATTCCTTTTTCTTTAACAATTGAATCAACTGCTTTAATAAATTCTTTACTATTCATCTATAACATCTCCTTTTTCTTTAGCATAAATATCTAAAATATAATTATCTAAATCAATATCTGCTTTATCCAATAATGGATTTATAATTCTAGTAGCCATAACTACAGTGTTTAATGGAATGATAAAGTCTGCATCAAGTGCTATTCTTAAGAAGGTATTGTCTTCTTCTTTTTCAAGCTTAACGCTATCAATCCATACATTTAGTTTTTCTAGTTTGTTACCAACTAATTCTTTAATTTTTTCTTCCATTTTCTTGACTCCTCAATATAAAAAGTGGGAGTTTTCCCACTTGATGTACCTAGATTATAACATAAAATACATAAATAACCAAGAAAAATTATACAATTATCCAAATCTTAAAGTATTTTCTAAAATAACCTATCTAATTCTTTAATTAAATTCTCTCTATCTATATAATCATTAAACCCATCTTCTATATAATGATCTGATATAAATAATTTATCTTTATCTAATATTACTATTTTTTTACTACTATCTTTTTCCTTATTTAATTCTTTCAATAAGCTTATTCCACTCATCGTTTCTAATTCATCATCTATTATTATATAGTCATATTTTTCTTTATCTTTTATTCTCTTTATTACTTCTTCTCCATACATTACTAAGGATACATCATATCCTTTTTTATTTAAGTATTTCTTTATCTTTGATATCTCTTTCTCGTTATCATCTACTAATAATATCTTCCCTAAACTATTCTTATCTTTTATATATTCTTCGATTCGCTTACTCCTTTTTTCATCTTCATCTTCTATTATGTATTGGTCTAAAGTAATTGTAATTGATGTTCCTTTTCCTACTTCACTTCTTATGTACATTGTACCACCTAAAGATTTTATTATCTTGTACGATAGTGGTAAATCTATATCTATCTTATCTAATTTTAGATATTCTTCATTTGTTAATTCTTCTTCCTGATTTAATATTTCATTTATCTTATTTATCTCTATTCCACTACCTGAATCTTCTATTGTTATTACTAATCTACATATATCATATTTTGTTATAGAATTAACATCTACATGTACATATCCTTTGCTTGTATTATTAAAGGCATTTATTATTAATGACATTAATACTTGTTTTATCGCTACTCTATCTCCTATTAATTCTTTGGGAATATTTTCTACTGTTGTAAAAGTATAGTCTATATCATTTTTCTTATATCCTTTTGCTCTTACTTTTATATCTTCTAAAAGTGAATATATATTATAACTTCCTTCTACTTTCTTTATCTTACTTCCATCAAAAGAAGTTAATCCCATTACGTCATTTACTAGGTAATTTATCTTTCCATTTTCTTTCTCTATATTTTGGATTATATTATCTACTTTCTCTTTAGTATTCTTTCCTTCTTCATATTTAGTTATTTCTTTTTCAATATTCTTTGATGGTTCTTTTATTCCTTGACTCATTTTAAATAAGAAGATTGATTTCTCTTCACTTGAACGTTCGATTATTTTCCTATTTTCTATTAATTCGTTTAACATTTTTACATCTGGATTCTCTATTGTGAAGTACATAATAGCAGTTACAAATGTTTCAAAAGGAACAATAAGAAATAGTTCAGGGCGCAAATATTGAATCACCATTGCAACAGTTCCTAAAAATATAAAAAGCCAAAGTGGTATGTATTTTCTATTAAAACTTTTGATATTTAAAATACCTGATACTGTCATAATCAAGATACACATCGAAGAAACAATATAAGTTACACTGATCAAAAAGCCTTGACTGTAAACACCACCGTTATCGAGTGTTACAAATTTTAATTTTGAATTTATAACTAATAAAAATATTATTATAATTAAAACCTTTATTGATGGAATAATTTTTTTATTCCTAGCATCTGTAGTTCTTTTAGAAATTGAAATTACATAACTACAAAACAAAATAATCCAACTCATCATTGAAAATATATACATTTTCCCGAAAAGTATATTATAAAACGCTTCAACATTATTAATTATAAATAGCCAGGAAAATATTCCGAATATCAATTCAAAAACTGCCGCTATTAGCATAAATGAATATATCTTTGTCTCTAACGTTTTAATTCTAGGTTTTAAAAAGAAACACCATGTTATCAAACTAATATACATCAAACTACAAAAATTCAAAAAAATTACACCATTCACTTTTACTTCACCCTTACTTCTTTTTTATTAATTTCTATTTTTTCATTAAAACTTTGCCCTTATCCTTCGAAGGACAAATTACTTCAAAACCATACATTTTTATATTATCAGCATTAACAACCACACTATACTCAGTACCATCCAACGTTTTTTCTTTTAATGTAGTATAACTATTTTTACCCATAGTATTGTGTGGAATTTCATCTATAAAGTTCCATTTGGTAGGAATATCTCTAAAGTTTGCCTCGTACAAAGAGTCTTCCCTACTAGTTAAAAAATGTTCAGTAATAACATTTCTTATAAACTCCTCTTTATCGATGTTTTTGTACTGTTCTTTTAACTCAACATATACAATTGGCATACTTCCATTTAAATCTTCATCAAAATAAGGAACCACAACGCTGTTATTCACCTCTTCCAACGAATTAAACATCTCTTCTATACGAGTTGGATATACTTTATAAGCATCCGCCCTAGGAAACATCCTATCAATTCTTTCAACAAAAACTAAACTTCCATCTTCATTTTCTAACACTATATCTTTAGTAGGTAAATATCTCTTACCATCTATTATCTCTGTATTAACAACAACTTTATTATCCAAAATACCGCTAGTTAAATTAGGCGATGAGATAAGTGCTTCTCCCTTAATAGGCTCCTTACCATTAAACTCAATTATTTCTTTAGTCTCTGGATTTCTTATTAAGTATTCTGTTAATGGCAATGGAACTCCCATTCCACCTATATGATTGTATTTTTCAATAGTATAACTAGCACAACCACAAAGTTCAGATAATCCATGTCCTTTAGTTAGTATACATTCTGAATTTAATGATTTTAAAAATTCATTAAATCTAATTTCATCACTAGGATTTGTTGGAGTGCCACCACTTACTGCAACTTTCAAAAATGACAAATCCTCATTTTTAATACTAGAATCTTTCATAAGATTAAGCCACGAAGGTGTGTTAGCAAGAACTATATTAGGTTTATATTTAAGTAAATATCTACCAAAATCAGCTGGATTAAATAATGGTAATTGTTGTAAATTCATACCCATACACGTTCCTAAATGAGCAGTATTACAAGAACCATATGCAGCAAACCACGGAATAAAATGTAACATTTTCATACCAGGTTCAAAATTTAAACCTGCAAGTTCATGTTGATATACTAAAGCATTTCTGTTTTCATCAGTTATTGGTATTGGTTTTCCTATCCCTGTAGTAGTACCAGAAGTATGTGTAATCAATGATAATTTATCACTCATATACTCATCATAATTAATCCTTGAATATATACTTTCTCTAACCAAGTCATCATAGAATAAAACATTTTTATCTTTGATGATTTCGCTTAAATATAATAATACTTTAGAAAAGCCTTTAATATGACTCTTTATTTCATTTGTAACTAACTCATCTTTAAAAACTATAATATTCTTTATTCCATAATCTTGTTTTATTTTTCTTACTATTGGTCTTATTTGTTGGGCATACAATAAATCTAATGCAACAATATCAGTTACCTTTTCCTGTTCAATATACTTTAATATTTTATCCTGTGAAGCCATAGGATCTATATAATCAACAACTGCACCAACCATATTAGCTCCATATGTTATTGAAAAAACTATAGGAAGATTAGGACTTAAAACTAATATCCTTGAATCCCTACCAATATTTAATGATGAACAAACCTTAGCAAAAGTTCGATTATTATAAAACATTTCATCATATGTAACTTCATCATTTTCATAAGAAATTGCCACATTACTTTTTCTAGTAAAATTTTTATCTTCTAAGTATCTCCAACTTTTCTCCTTATACTCCATACTTCTTTTCCCCCTTAAACGCAAAAAAGCGCAGTACAAAAACTATAAAAGCCTGTACTAGCGCTTCAATGAGCAAATAATATCACATTTTTCGACATTTGTCCAGTTTTAGAGCATAAAAAAAGTAACTCGCGTTACTCTTTTTCCTTGCAGAATCCTTTACCAGTTCCTTCACCTTTGTCGAATTCCTGTCCAGCTATAGAACATGAAACTTCTGTAATTTTATCTTTTAAAACACCACCAAATGTACTCATAACACCAATAATCATTACTGCTACTAACGCTATAATTAATACATATTCTACCAATGCTTGACCTTTTTTATTCATGTTAAACATTCTATCACCATACCCTTTTAATATACTTTAATTCTATAATGTTTTTCATATTTTGTCAACGAGTTTTAATATCAATTAAAATCAAATAATTAAATGTGTCAAAATACTTAAATCTATGTTATATTGAAAGTGGTGATCGTATGAAAATAATAGTATCCAACAAGGAAATACCACTACATGTTGCAGATAATTATTTTAAAAGATTAAAAGGACTTATGTTTAAAAAGAATATAGATTATGCCTTGCTTTTCAAAAAATGTAATGGAATTCATACCTTCTTTATGAAAGAAGAAATTGATGTAATATTAACTGATAAAAACAATAATATTTTATATACTTATACTAATCTAAAACCATGGAAGATTATTCTTCCTAAAAAAAATGTCTATAACACTTATGAACTACCTAAAGGAAGTATAACCACAAAAATAAAATCCATAAAAATAACGGAGTAGAAACTCCGCTTTTTTATATTTCTTCGATTTTCATTAAGTTAGTTTGTTTATTTTCTGTATTATTAGGTAGTCCACCAGTAATAATTATTATATCTTTACTTTGTAAATTAGCAAATTCTTTAGCCTTTAAAATAGCATCTTCTACTACTTCATCAGTTGACTCATATACCTTAGTAATTCTAGTATAAACACCCCAATCAAGTGCTAGAGATTTTGCTACTCTATCATTTGGACAAGTTGCAAGAACTAAACATCTTGGTTTTAAATTACTTATCTTTCTTGCTGTATATCCACTCATAGTAGCTGCAATTATTAATTTTGCTTTTAATGAATTAGATACTTCTACTGCACTATGTGCTATAGCACCAGTAATATCACAATGTGCTTCTCTTCTATCCACATCATAATCAATATGTTCTTCTGTATTTTCACATATTCTTGCCATATATCTAACAGCATCAATTGGATATTTTCCTACAGTAGTTTCACCGCTTAACATAACAGCATCACAACCATCTAAAACAGCATTTGCTATATCAGTAACTTCTGCTCTAGTAGGTCTTGCTGAAGTATACATACTTGCTAACATTTCGGTAGCAACTATACAAGTCTTACCTTGCTCTCTACATTTTTTAATAATTTCTTTTTGTACTATAGGTATTTGTTCACATGGAATTTCTACACCTAAATCACCACGTGCAACCATTATTCCATCACTATACTCAATTATCTCATCTAAATTTTGTAATGCTATTCCGCTTTCAATTTTGGAAATAATCTTCATATCAGAATTATGTTCTTTTAATATTTCTCTTACTGCTAAAATATTTTCTTTACTATTAACAAAAGATAATGCTAAAAAGTCACCTTTCTTTTCACAAGCATAAACAATATCACTAACATCTTCACTACTCAAAAATTCAATATGTAAATCTACTCCCGGAACATTAATTCCTTTTTTACTTTTTAAAAGTCCTCCTGCTAAGACACGACAAACTAAATCATCATCTTCCTTATCAATAACAACTAATTTCATTAGTCCATCTTCTAAAAGAACCTTATCACCGATATTAATATCTTTTAATACATTTTTATAGTTAACAGTAAATGACTCTTCTGTTCCTAAAACATCTTTTTTAACAATACGAATGATGTTACCTTCTTCTAGTTTTATACCACCTTCAGCCATTACACCTGTTCTAAAATCTGGTCCCTTAGTATCATATATGATTGCTACATTAGTACCTAAATCTTTATTTACTTTTGCTACAACTTCTTCTACTTCTTTTCGCTCTTCAAGTGTAGCATGAGAAAAGTTAATTCTAGCAACATTCATACCTGATAAAACCATTTCACGCATAACGTCATAATTACTACTAGCAGGACCCATTGAACATATAATTTTTGTTTTCTTCATATTACCATATCCTTTCTATTATATTATATCAAAATTTTAATACTTGTCTAAAAAACTAATTTTCTTTTTATCTTCTTTATACGCAATGATAGAATCTATATTAACATTTTCACTACTTCTTAAAATATTAATATCGACATTATCATTAATTTCTTTTAATTTTGCAATTAGTTTTTTAATTTCTTTTCTTTTTCCTTCGTCTTCTCGTCGACTAGTCATTTTACAAGCACAATTAATAAAGTTTAGTTCATTATATTTAGCCCACGCAATAACATCTTCTTCTTTTACATAATACATTGGTCTAATTAATTCTAATCCTTTGAAGTTTTCTGCTTTTAGTTTAGGCATCATGGTCTTATATTCACCAGCATATAAAATATTAAGCATAATTGTTTCAATTACATCATTAAAGTGATGACCTAAAGCAATCTTATTACATCCCAACTCTTGTGCCTTGCTATATAATGCACCTCGTCTCATTCTAGCACATAAATAACAAGGAGACTCTCCACCATAATTATCCGCTACTTCAAAAATATTACTATCAAAAATATGAGCTGGAATATTTAATTTTTCTAAATTACTTTTAATCAAATTAAGGTTTTCTTCGTTATACCCTGGATTCATAACAATAAATTCTAAATCAAAATTTATTCTTCCATGACGTTTTAACTCTTGAAACATTTTTGCTAAAAGCATTGAATCTTTTCCGCCTGAGATACATACTGCTATTTTATCATTATCAGAGACTAAGTTATACTCATCAATACTTCTTACAAAACGACACCATAAAGTTTTTCTAAACTTTTTAATTATAGATCTCTCTATTTCACGGCACTCCATAAAATCACCGTAGTAGATTATAGCATAACAATAATTATTTAACAAGAAAAAAATATAAGCATACCTTATATTAGGTGATTTTATGAATTTTATCATCAAAGATTTTAATATATATTATGAAAAATATGGAACTGGTAAAGAAAGTATTTTAATACTCCCTGGTTGGGGTGATACAAGATCTACTTTCAATAACCTAATTAGTACTTTAGAAAAATACTACACTGTCTATATCATAGATTATCCTGGATTTGGTAAAAGTAGTTTTCCTAATAGAGATTTAACTATATATGATTATAGTTACTTAATAAAAGAATTTATCACTTTAAATAATATTAAAAATCCTATTATAATTGGTCACTCTTTTGGTGGCAGAATATCTATTCTCTTAGCAGGATTATATAAAATGAAAATAAAACAAATAATACTTATGGATGCCGCTGGTATTAGACGAAAAAAAAGTATAAAAGTAAGATTAAAACAGTTTATTTATAAAGCATTAAAAAAGATAGGAAATATCCTACCTCATAGATTAAAAGACAAATATTTGAATAAACTAATAAGTATTTTTGGTTCAACTGACTATAAAAATCTTAATCCTAATATTAGAAAAACCTTCATTCAAGTAATAAATGAAGATTTAACTATTTATCTAAAAGACATTAACTGTTCTACTCTTCTTATATGGGGTGAAAACGATTTAGAAACTCCTATAGAAGATGGTAAATTAATAACTAGTAAGATTAAAGATTCGGGATTAGTTATAATTCCTTATGCTTCTCACTTTCCTTATTTAGATTATCCTTATTATATAAATAAAATAATATTTGAGTTTTTAAAATAAATTTAGTGTCATCTGACTTGATTCTGGCATTCCATCTAAAATACCCATCATACGCATTTTATCAATAATAGTTTGTGATACTTTGCAACGTTTTTGTAAATCTTCAATACTTATGAATTCTTGTTTAGCTCCTTCTTGAGCGATAGCTTTACTAACAGTATCACCAAGTCCATCTATTGTTCTAAATGGTGGGATTAGGGTTACTCCATCATCTGCTACTCTAAAGTTACGAGATTCACTTTTATATAAATCTACATTAGAGAATTTAATTCCTCTAGCTGTTGCTTCTAATGCTATTTCAAGAGTTGTTAGAATATTAGATTCCTTATTAGTAGCATCAAATCCCTTTAATTTAATATCTTCCATTTTACTCTTTATAGCATCATATCCTTTGATCATTGTTTCAATATCAAAGTCATCACTACGAATAGAGAAATAAGATGCATAGTAGAAAATTGGTTTATATAGTTTAAACCACGCGATACGAATAGCACTCATTACATAAGCACATGCGTGCGCTTTAGGGAACATGTATTTAATCTTTCTACAAGAGTCAATGTACCATTCTGGTATGTTGGCTTCTTTCATTTTACCTTCCCATTTAACCCAACCTTCTGGATCTTTACTTGCTTTACCTTTACGAACGAACTCCATTATTTTGAAGGCATCAATTGGTTTTAATCCGTGGTACATTAAATACACCATGATATCATCACGACACCCAATAACTTCTTTGAATTCTACTACTTTATTTTTAATTAATTCACTAGCATTACCAGCCCATACATCGGTACCGTGTGATAGACCTGATATTTTTACAAGTTCTGCAAAAGTCTTTGGTTTAGTCTCAACCAACATATTTATAACAAATTTAGTACCAAGTTCCGGTAATCCTAAGGTACCGGTTGGACACATTATTTGTTCTTCTGTTACCCCTAGTGCTTCAGGTGAAGATAATAGACTTATTACTTTTCTATCATCCATTGGTAAAGTAGTAACATCTATTCCTGATAAATCTTGTAACATTCTTAATATTGTAGGATCATCGTGTCCTAGTATATCTAGTTTTAATACATCTTGGTCAATCGCATGGTAATCAAAGTGAGTAGTTCTCCACAACGCCTCAACATCACCTGCTGGAAATTGATAAGGAGTAAAATCATATACATCCATATATCCTGGAATAACAACGATACCCCCTGGATGCTGACCAGTAGTTCTTTTAATACCTGTACAACCAAGAGCGATACGTTCAACTTCAGCAGTACGCATATTATCTATTCCTTTATCTTCACAATAACCTTTTACAAATCCAAAAGCAGTTTTATCAGCAACTGTACCAATAGTTCCTGCTCTATATACATTATCAACTCCGAATAATACTTTTGTATATTCATGAGCTTTCCATTGATAATCTCCTGAAAAGTTAAGGTCTATATCTGGTACTTTATCAGCGTTAAATCCTAAGAAAGTAGCAAATGGCATATCTTGACCTTCTTTTCCCATTGGACTACCACAAACTGGGCAAGTCATATCAGGTAAATCATATCCACTTGAATAATCACTACCTAAACTTTTTCCATCTATTTCAAAAATACTATGTTTACAATTTCTACATAAATAGTGAGCTGGTAGTGGATTAACTTCAGTAATTCCCATCATTGTTGCAACGAAACTTGATCCAACGGAACCACGGGAACCAACTAAGTATCCATCATCATTACTTTTCTTAACTAACTTTTGAGCAATTAAATAGATAACGTCGAATCCTCCACCTATTACACCTCCTAAAGTTTTCTTAATTTTTTTAGCAAGTGCTTTATCATCCAATTCTTCTTCACTAGTCTCTTTAAGATGAGCCTCAACTAATTTATATACCGCATCAAATCCTTGTAATATTACCTCATGTAAACGATGAAACGCCTCATCTTCATAGCTATCTCCTGGTGCAATGCCTTCCTTATCCATATTATATCTAATAGCAGTAAGAACTGCATCGCCATACAACTCTTTAGCAATTCTCTCTTCAATATTCTTAGGTAATACGTCCCCATACATACTGCTTGCTTTACCATATACAAGTTCAGTAACCGTCTCAACTGACCTATCAATTTTAGGAGAGAAAGGAACTCCACCTGTTTCAATAATAACTTCGATAATATCAACCATATCTGCAATCATATTAGGGTTAGTAATAACTAATTCATGAGCCTCTTCTTCACCCAAGAAACTAAATTCCTTTAACATTTCATCAGTAGTTCTAAAATACATACTAGGAATACTAGTTATATTACTTCTTGCTAAAGGATGTCTTCCACCTCCAGGTACTTTTTGATTAACAATTATTTCCCTATATATCTTATCTTCATCATTAATATGGTGTACATCTCCAGTAGCAACAATTATCTTACCTGAATCTTTAGTAATACGAATTATCTTTTTAATATGGTCAACTAATTCATCACGTGACGCAAAGTCATTCATTTGTAATAAGTGGTCATAACAAGGTAGTGGTTGTACTTCTACATAGTCATAGAAACTTACTATATTAGTTAACTCTTCATCAGCTTTACTTCTAGCTTGACGGAACACTTCACTTTCATAGCAACCACTACCGATTAATAAACCTTCTCTATGCTCACTTAAAACACTTCTTAATATTCTTGCACTACCTTTATAAAAATACTTAGTATTAGCAAAACTTATAATTTTGAACAAATTCTTAAGACCCGTTTTATTCTTTACTAAAATATTTACATGATAACTATTACCATATTTATATATTTCATCTTTAGAAACTAATTTTTCTAAATCAGTCATTTTCTCAAAGTTACGGTCATATAACTTTTTCATCATTTTATGGAAAACTAATGCCGTTGCTTCAGCATCATAATCTCCTCTATGGTGAGATTCTTCATCAAAAGGAACATCATATCTCTTAACTAAAGCACTAAGTGAATGTCTACCATATGTATTATCCATTGTCCTAGATATTTCTAAAGTATCGATAACTGAATTAGTAAATTCACCTAAATTATATTTTTGATAGCAACGTTCCAAGAACGAAACATCGAACTTAGCATTATGCGCTACCATTGGTAACTCTCCAAACCACTCAACAAATCTTTTTATTACTGTCTCTTCATCATCATGTCCTTGTAACAATTCATCAGTAATACCTGTAACATCTGTAATTTTAGCAGGTAATGGTCTTTTAGGGTCAATTAACTCTGAGAATTTATCAATTATTTCTCCATTAAATAATTTAACAGCACCCACTTCAATGATCTGATCTGCACCACCAGCATTAAATCCAGTTGTTTCAAAGTCAAATACAACATAAGTATTTTTTAACATTTCAGTATCAGTTGGTCTTACAACAACATCAACTGTATCATCTATTAATGTAAGTTCTGTTCCATATATAGCTTTAAATGGTTCTTCTCCTTCTAAAAGAGATGAATTAATATCACAAATAGTATGATATACATCAGGAAAAGATTGACATCCATCATGGTCAGTAATTGCTATAGCTTTATGTCCCCACTTTCTAGCAAGTTTAACTAACTTTTTAGCATCACATATTCCATCCATTTGACTCATTTGTGTATGAGCATGTAATTCAACTCTTTTTTCCTCTGAAGTATCCTTTCTAGATACTGCTTTTGATTCGATTAAGTTAATATCTCTTATATTTAATACTAATTCATTACCAGAATATCTATCATTTTTAGTACCGCCTCTAATTCTAAGCCAAGTTCCAGGTTTTGTTTTTTTCTTAAGATTACTAAATTCTTCTTCATCTCTTGAGAAGATTTTGGCATAAATACTATCAGTATAGTCAGTTAACTTAAGTGTTAGTATTTTAAATTCTTTACTGGCAGGTTCAAATTCTTCAGTACCAAATACTTCCGCTTCAATAGTTACACTATCTTCTTCACCCACTATTGTTTTAATGGATACCGGATTATCTTTTATAACTCTTCCTTTAATAGTATTTTCATCCACTTCTTTTTTTTCATATTTTTGTTTAAAGCCTGAGCTTGCAGATTGAGGATTAGAAGGTGCCATTTTCTTTTCTTCTTTATGACTTATTTTTATAGCATCAACACTCATTTTTAAAGCATTATTAATTTCTTCTTTAGTCTTCTTGTTTGCTTCTTCATCAAAAAATAATTCTAAACTAATTTTGTATCCACATAAATTTAGTTTATTAACTATTTTTTCAATAAAAGGTGTTATTTGTTGTTCTTCTATTTTATTAATTACTTCAATATAGTACTTACCCTCTTTATTTATTAGACGATCTTCAAAGATACTTAAAGTAACTTTTAAAGAAGCTAATTCTTTTATTATCATTTGGTAATAACAAACTATATAGTCGAAATTAACATTAACCGGATTAATTTCTAAAATAACATTTTTATCAAAATAATGTCTAAAGCATTCTTCTAAATCTATATATAACAATGGACTAAAATTAGTCTCATTATTAATAATTATTTTAACTTCATCAGTTTTTTTAAAGAGAATTACTTTTTCTAGTGATGAATTAACAAATTCAGTAAAGTATTTTTTATCTAAAGATATTTTATTTAATATTAATTCTAGTTTTTCGTCCATTACTGCACCCCCAATAAAAAAGGGTTTCCCCCATTATATTAAATCAAGTCTATCTAATCTAATTATATATTTTTGATTCTTACAACAAAAATCTATAAATCCATATAAGTCAACTTTTGCAAGTTCTTTTTCTATCGGATATTTTTCAAAATCAAAAGGTATTTGATCTCGCATCATATAACTAACTAATTCTTCTCTATCCGCTCCTAAATACATTAACCAATAAGGATATAGTTGTCTTTTTAAAAGTCTAAGATTTTTAAAACCCTCATTATATTTACTAATTCCAGTAAGTTTTGTATGTAATTCATTAGTAATTGCTAAATCTATTATTGATGCAACTATTTCTTTATTTTCTTTTTGGTGAGTTCCTATTTCATACTTAACAAGTGTATAAATAATACGCATTAAGGCTTTTAATCCATCTTCACTATCATTAACTTTTCCCCAAGATATGTTCTTTTTAGGATTAGTACCCATAAATTCTACCGTATCAAGCGAAGGATGAATTACTAAAATATGATAAGTATCTTTAATACTAAACCTTAAAATATTTTTCAATTCTTTATTAATTTGTTTTTGATGATTATCCCAATATTTCATCAAAAAACAACGATGTTTTTCTGTTTCTTTTTTTATTTTTTTAAATACATCAGTATCAAATACGTAAGTATAAACAGTATCATCATCTGGAATAAAATCATTACTATATTTTAATATTTCAATATTTTCTTTTTCCATCTTCATGTATTGATTAGGATAGTTTTGCCATAATTTTTCTTTTAATGATTGTACTTCTTCTGAAAAAGAAGGCTTAAACAATAAATTCCACGCTAAAAGGTAATCATTAGTCAAAAATTCAAGATTCATAGACTCACCTTCCTTATTTCTATTACTTTAACTATATCATATGTGACAAGTTTTTAAAATATTTTATATACAAAAAAAGAGATAATTATCATCAAAATAATTATCTCAAACCTCTTTTTCAGTACTTCTAAGCTCTTTTTACTTTTCTAAAGGCCACAGCACCAACACATAATAGTAATCCCATACCACCGATTATATATAACATGCTATCACCTGTACTAGGGTTCTTTTCGTTTTCTTCACTTAATATTTTCTTTAAAGCTTCCATATCTTTTTCGTCTACTTTACCATCACCATTGATGTCTGCAATACTAGAAGCTGAATCATCTAAAGCATTATTTTCTTTATCCTTTAAAGCTTTATCTATTAATTCTAAATCTTTTTCGTCTACTTTGCCATCTTTATTAACGTCGCCTTCTAGATATACTTTAGTATCTTGTTCTAAAGGTAATCTTTGATATTCTTTCCATCCAGCAATATGTCTCATTATTATTAATCTATCTGTATCATCTACTTTACCATCACTATTAGCATCTGCAAGTAATAAACCTTTTTCAGCTATAATATCTTTATCACCGTCTAAGTATCTTAATAAAAGAACTACATCCTTTGTATCTACTTTTCCATCTAAATTAACATCACCACATTCAAATACTTGAAAATCGTTTGATAACGGTAAACTCTGATATTCGTTCCATCCTGCTAAATGACGTAGTAATATTAAACGGTCGGTCTCATCTATTTTACCATCTTCATTTAAATCAGCATATGGTGAATCTGAACCACTACCACTAGGATTATCTATTATTTTTATTATAGCAATAACATCTTTAACATCTACTTTTCCATCTAGGTTAACATCACCATATTCATATACCTTTGTATCACTATCTAATGGTAATACCTTATACTCTTTCCATCCTGCTAAATGACGTAGTAATATCAAAGAATCAACATTATCTATATTTCCATCGCCATTCAAATCAGCATAAGCTTGACCAGTTTTACTTATTGCTTCTGTATCACCAGATGCATATCTTTGAATAAGATTTACATCCTTTGTATTTACTTCACCATCTAAATTAACATCACCATATTCAAATAACTTAACATTACTAGATATTGGTAAAGTTTTATAGTCTTCCCAACCTGCTAAATGACGTAGTAAAATCCAATAGTCTTCTTCAGCAATGTCGCCATCACCATTCAAATCAGCATAAACCTTGCCTTCTTCACTTATCTCTTCTGTATTACCCTTTACATATCTTAGTAAAAGAACTACATCTTTTGTATTTACTTCACCATCTAAGTTAACATCACCATAACTAGTTGCATATACACAGGTAATGCCTAAAAAAGTTAATACTGCAGTTACAAATAAAAGAACATACTTCTTCATATAACTCTCACTCCCTATATCTTTATTCAAGTACATTATTTCATCTAAAAATACAAAAAGCAATAAAAAAAGCAACCTATTTGGTTACTTTACAACAAATATTTACATATTTTCTAAATTATTAAGATAATCTTGAAATTCTTTTGGTAATTCGCTTTCTATATATATTTCTTTTTTAGTAATCGGATGAATAAATCTTATGCTTTTTGAATGCAACATTTGCCCAAAAGGCGTTACTTTTTTACTTTTTCCATACACAGGATCATTTACTATAGGATGTCCAATATAATCCATGTGTACTCTTATTTGATGAGTTCTTCCTGTTTCTAGTTTACATTCTATCAAAGTTTTATCTTTATATCTTTTTAATACTCTAAAATGCGTTATTGCGTCTTTACTATTAATATCAGTAACCATCATTTTCTGACGATTATTAATATCTCTTCCTATTGGTGCATCAATAGTACCAGTTTCATGATTAATAACGCCTTCTACTAAAGCAATATACTTTCGCTCAACTTCTTTGTTTTTTATCATTTTGCTTAATGCTTCGTGAACCTCATCTTGTTTAGCTACTACTAAAAGACCACTAGTATCTTTATCAATCCTATGAACAATACCAGGACGAATATTATCTTTATTACTAAGATTAAATCTACCCATCAAAGCATTTACTAAAGTACCAGAATAATTACCAGGGGCTGGATGTACTACCATACCACTTTTTTTATTTACAATTAGTAAATAATCATCTTCATATACAACATCAACATCAATATTCTCAGGATTAATATGTATTTCAAAAGATAAATCATCATCAACATCAATTATTTCGTTCTCACTAACTAAATAACTGGAGTTAACATTTTTTCCATTCACAAATATTCTTTTATCTTTTATTAATTTTTGAATTTTACTTCTTGAAATATCTAACTCTTGTGATAAATATTGATCTAATCTTATATTATTTTTTGTTACTTTTACTTCCATAGTACCCCCCTATTACTTCTATAATCATTAAAATAATTCCTACTACTATTAACATATCTGCTATATTAAATACAGGAAAATCATAATTAAAAATATTAAAATTCAAGAAATCTACTACATATCCTCTAAAAATTCTATCAATTAAATTACCAAAAATACCACCTATTAACATGCCATAACTAACAATTGATAATTTAGTAATATTAACATCGCTGCTAATATATTTATTTATTGTTAAAAGTGCAAAAATACTAATGGTAATAAGAATAAATAAATTATTATTAAGTATTCCCCATGCTCCACCGTAATTCTTCACATAAGTTAAACTAAAAAAATTATTTATAATTTTTATATTATCAAGGTATAAACTAGCAAAAATTTTTGTTATTTGATCTAATATAATACCTATACCAGCAATTAAATATATATTTTTTTTCATCATGTCACCTACTGGTATTTTATCAAAAAAAAAGACAATTATAAAGTAATATTTACTAAAATAACATCTTCTCCAATTTTAGTAATATTCTTCCAATTAATCTCGGTATCTACACCTTTATTCATAAAAGAAAAAAAGTTACGATTAGGTTCAATTACCAACGATAAAATACTTCCCGTTGCTTCATCTATTTTAACATCAATAATATTACCAATGTTTTTACCATCTATAACGTTAACTATATCCTTACTCTGCAGATCTGATAAACGCATAATTATCACCTATTTAATTATATGTTAGTAAACAAAATAATTTATAAGAAAAGAAAAATTGTAAAATAAATTTACAATTTTAATTTCATACGACTAACTAAATTTTCAGGATTATCAAGCATATCATTATGTAATTTTGTTATACCTCTAACTTCTTTTATAAATCTCAATTCTTCTTCACAAATACTACTACCATAATTATTAGGTCCATCTGCTATCATGTAATGATCACGTCCTGCAAAATAATCAAGACTTACATTGAAATAATCCGCAAGAATTGATAACGTTTCAATTGATGGTTCATTTCTACCACTTTCATAATAACTGATTGTACCTTTCTTTACATTTATAATTTTTCCAAATTCTTCTTGAGTCATATCATTATTTATTCTTAATTGCTTTATTCTTTTGCTAAGTATATTCATAACTACCACCTCAATATACGATGTTAATTATAAGTAAACTTATTAAAGCAATGTTTAAAGTTCACAAACTGGTAACTAAATTAACTTTTTATTACACGAAAAAAGCAACTTAACGTTGCTTATATTTTACTCACTACTGAGTTACTAACACTTTGGTGACCAGTACGGGATTCGGACCCGTGAATGCCGCCGTGAAAGGGCGGTGTGTTAAGCCACTTCACCAACTGGCCAAAAAAAATGGCGCTCGATGTAGGACTCGGACCTACGACCTGCCGGTTAACAGCCGGATGCTCTACCAACTGAGCTAATCGAGCACATTATTGACATCCCTTTTCAAACGAGACTTCTTTATTATATATGCTTTTTTTAGACTTTGCAATACTTTTTTTGATTTTTTTTTGAAATTGTGTTTGTCTTTTAAAAAAAGGAATGTCACTTTTTATTTAAATATATTAAAATTCACAAGTTTTTGGACATCTAGGATAAGGAATTACATCTCTTATATTTTCAACTCCTGTTAAATAAATAAGTAATCTTTCAAATCCCATACCAAATCCTGAATGAACACATCCACCATATCTTCTTAAATCTAAATACCAAGATAAATCATCACTAGACATTTTTAGTTCATCCATTCTATTTAGTAACTTATCTAAGTTCTCTTCACGTTGAGAACCACCCATTAATTCTCCTGCTCCAGGTACTTCCAAATCAACCGCTGCAACTGTTTTTCCATCTGGATTTTGTTTCATATAGAAAGCTTTAATATCTTTAGGCCAGTTCTTAATAAATACAGGCCCACCAAAGTACTCAGTAATATATTTTTCATGTTCTTTAGCAATATCTTCACCATATTGAGGTTCAAATTCCCATTTAATATCGGCTTCTTTTAGGATTGTTATAACATCTTTATGATCAATTCTTGTAAATTTACTATTTACTAATTTAGTAAGTTTTTCTTTCAATCCTTGTTCAACGAATTTATCAAAAAAATCAATTTCGTCTTTAGCATTATCTAATACATAACTAACAACATATTTAAGCATTTCTTCCATAATGTTCATATCACCCTCTAAATCACAGAAAGCAATTTCAGGTTCTACCATCCAAAATTCTGATGCATGTGTTTTAGTATTAGAGTTTTCTGCTCTAAAAGTTGGCCCAAAAGTATAAACTTTCTTATATGCCATAGCAAAAGTCTCTGCTTCTAGTTGACCAGACACTGTAAGAGATGTTTGTTTACCGAAGAAATCTTTAGAATAATCAATCTTACCACTTAATTTGTCTAATGGTAATGTTGTAACTTGGAACATTTCTCCAGCTCCTTCACAGTCACTAGCAGTAATAAGAGGTGCATGGAAATAAACATATCCCCTTTCTTGAAAATACTTATGAATAGCATAACTTGCAATACTTCTTACTCTAAAAACTGCATTAAATAAGTTTGTTCTAGGACGCAAGTGTGCTACTTCACGTAAAAATTCTCTTGTATGTCTTTTTGGTTGAATAGGATAATCATCAGGACAATCCCCTTCCAAAGTTAATGAACTTAAATTCATCTCAATGCTTTGTCCTTCTTTAGGAGAAGATACAATCGTTCCTTTAATAGTTATACTACTACCTATTTTTAATTTTTGAATATCACTAAATGAATCAAGCTTATCATCATATATAACTTGTAAATTTTTAAAACAAGTACCATCATTAAAATCTATAAAACCAAATTCTTTTTGTTTACGATGGTTTCTAATCCAACCCTGTAAAGTTACTTCTTTACCAATTAGTTCTTTTTCATATACTTCTTTTAAATCTAATAGCATATTTCTTCCTCCTTATATTATATATTTTAACAGTAATGGGGTTTTAATAAAAAAACAGTAAAACCTCCCTGAAGGGACGAATTACTGTAATATCCGCGGTACCACCCTAATTATCATAAATGATCTCTTTTAAGACTAGTTTTTTTAACGGTAAACTACCGACCTGCACTACTATTGTTTCGCACAAGTAACTCCGAAGTGTTATTCATAATGACTCTTAGTGTTAGCTTCCACCTTACCTAACTCGCTTATCCTGAATTTCATTATTACTTCTCTTCATCAACATCGATGCACTAATTGTAACTCACTTACAAAATTAAGTCAATATTTAATATTATTATAATCAAATTACTAAGCATTATTCCTTTTATTATAACGTGCATTAAATTTATTTATTGGACTGTCAAGAGTTTTTATTTTTTCTTTTGGTTTTAATTCATACTTAATCTCAGAGAAAACTTCCGGTTCAGAATCAAGAATTAAAGATCTTAAAGTAACCGAATCATTAAAAAATTCAACTTCATAAGCTCCTTGATATTTTCTACTTGGTGAAGAATAACATGCCGGAACATTAACTACTATTGATTCATCTTCATTTATATATATTCCATTGTGATGAGTATGTCCTCTTAATATCAAATCAAATTGTGGTTTAAAATAAAGGTCTCTTATTTCTGAATCATAAATACTACTTTTTTCAATAGTAAATGGATGCTGCAACAAAACAAGTTTATTACCTACTATAATTTTACTACTCTTAAATCCAGCAAAATGCATATCTAATCTTCTATGTTCTATAACTTTAGATATATCAATTCCTTTACTTAAGCATCTATAATCATGGTTACCTAAAATATATATAGTATCAACTCTATCACTTTTAGGATATTTTTTAGTCACAAAATCCACTTGTTCATGAATATCAACTTTTTTAATTCTAGAAGGGCTTTGATTATCAAGAGCACATCCTTCTATAATATCTCCTAAATGAAATACATACCTAATATTTCTGTCTTGTGCATATTGATAAAGTTCATTAACAAGTTGTAAATTATCATATATATTGCCAAAATGTGTATCTGCTATAACTAAAAATGTAAACTTATTACTAGTTGTTATATTGATATTATCTTGAAGAGGCATCACAATTTTATCTGACACTTGAAATTTAACCCCATACTCATTAAATGATCTACCAATAGAATACCCCATATTTGATAAAGCATTAATTCTTTTTACAACATCAGAATCACATAAATCAAATTTTAATTTTATTTTTTGTAACGTTACTCCCTTTTGTAACATTTCAATTATTTTTTTATCTATCTCAGCCATATTCCCACCCAATTTCATTATAACATTTATTAAATAAATATTACTATACATAATTGACTTTTAGAAAAAATAACTGTATTATTGTATTAGCCAATTAATACAATAAGGAAGTGATGTGATGCTAAAAGAATTTGATAATGTTCGTCCCATCTATATACAGATAGTAGAAAATTTAAAAACCTCTATCGTATCAGGAAAATATAAGTGTGGCGAAAAACTACCAGTAGTAAGAAGCTTAGCTGATGAGTTAAAGGTTAATCCTAATACTGTTCAAAGAGCATATAATGAACTTGAAAACGAAAAACTAGTTTATACTGATCGTACTAATGGTAGATATGTTACAAAAGATGAAAAACTAATTCAAAGTATAAAAATGAACATTATTAAAGAAAAAATTGAAGAATTTCTAAATCATGTAAATGAGTTGGGAATTGAAAAGAAAGAAATCATTAATTATTTAAAAGATATGTGAAAGGATTAATATGGAATTATTAGAATGTAAAAACCTATATAAGGATTATGGAACAAAAAAAGTATTAAAAGATGTTAACCTTACTATTCCTAGAGGAAAAATCATAGGACTCTTAGGATCAAATGGTAGTGGTAAAACAACGTTAATTAAATTAATAAATGATTTAATTACTCCAACTAGTGGCGAAGTACTAATTAATGGAGAACATCCTGGAATTAATAGCAAAAAGATTATTTCTTACCTACCCGAACGAACTTATTTAAGTATGGATATGAAAGTAAAAGAAATAATTGAATACTTTAAGGATTTTTATGATAACTTCGATGAGAAAAAAGCATATAAGTTATTGAATAAACTAAAAATAAATTCAAATGACAAGTTAAAAACTATGTCAAAAGGGACTAAAGAAAAAGTACAACTAATACTAGTAATGAGTAGAAAAGCCGACTTATACATATTAGATGAACCAATTGGTGGAGTTGATCCTGCTGCAAGAGATTATATATTAGATACTATTTTAAAAAATTTTAATAAAAATGCTTCTATTATTATATCTACTCACTTAATAGCGGATATAGAAAGAATACTTGATGATGTAATATTTATCTCTGACGGAAAAATAGTATTATATGAAGAAGCGGATAAATTAAGAAATAAAGAAAATAAATCAATAGATATGATTTTTAGGGAGATGTTCAAATGTTAAAGAAATTATTGAAGTATGATATTAGAGGTATGGCTAAAAGCCTAGCTCCTTTCTATGGACTAGTTATATTACTAGGAGCTCTAGTAAGATTATTCGGAATTATAGAAAAAAAATTACCAATAATTGAAGTTATTAGTACAACAATATTAGCATTCTTTATAATATCACTAACAGCAATCGTCTTTTATACATTCTTTGTAACAATTAGAAGATTCTATCGTACCGTATTAAAAGATGAAGGATATTTAACAAATACCCTTCCAGTAAAAAAAAGTAATATTATCTTATCTCAACTAATAACAGCAATTTTATCTATAATAGCAAGTGTTGCAATAGCTATTATTTCACTACTAATTGCCTTTTATACAAAAGGAATGATTAAAGAAGTAATAGATTCAATAAATCAAGCAATTGCACTATCGGGTGTAGATGCATGGATTAGTTATTTATATGTGTTAATAATATTATTTATAAATTACATAACATATGTCCTTACATTTTTCTTAGCATTAATCCTAGGGCATCAAAAATCTCAAAACAAAATTGCTCACTCCTTCGGTTATGGAATTATTATATACATAGTAATGCAATTAATAGCTGCAATGGGAATAGGAATAGTATCTGTATTCGATAATAACATCATAGAAATAGCAAATAAAAGTAATGCGACTTTTTACGAAATGCTACCAGTATTTATATCAGCTATTATAACATCATTAATATCTATAATTATTGAATATTTACTATCATGTAAATTTATAAATAATAAGTTAAATCTTGAATAGACCAACATACGTTGGTTTTTTTATTGATTTCTGATATTATATTAATAGGAGTGATATTATGAAAAAGTTAAACAATATTAAAATCGCTTTTGTTGATATTGATGGCACCTTAACAAATAGCAAAAAAGAAATAACTACTGATACTATCAAGGCAATAACTAAATTAAAAAAGAAAGGAACATATATTGTATTATGTTCTGGAAGGACTAATAGTTATGTCTGTAAAATGAGCAAACTTGCTAATGCTTCCTCTTATGTTATCGCATGTAATGGTGCTGAAATATATGATTATGAAACGTCTAAAGATATTTTTAGTAACTTGTTAAGAAAAGACGATATAAAAAAATTATGGGAATATTGTAATAGAAATGATATGCAATGTCACATTAATACTCAAGATAAAAGATATACTAATAAGGAAGATAAAGATAAGGTCAAAATTAAAAGTATTGACGAAATAATTGATCGAAATATATATCAAATAGTTGCTGGTCATAAAAACATAAACATTATGAAAGAAATGGAAAAACATATATCAAACTCCCCTACTTTAAAAGTTGCTAATGCTTCTAGTATATATATCAATAAAATCAAGGGCGGAAATGGTTATTTCTTTGATATCACCAATAAGGATGTTAGTAAAGGTAATGCTATTAGAGAACTTTTAAATTATTTAAATATTTCTAAAGAAGATGCTATTGGATTTGGAGATCATATAAATGATTATGATTTATTTAATGAAGTTGGATTTAAGGTTGCTATGGGTAATGCAAAGGAAAAATTAAAAGAAAAAGCAGACTATGTTACTTTAACTAACGATGAAAATGGTGTTGCCGATTTTATAAATAAATATTTATTAGAGGATATTAATTAAACATTTTAAATTATTTAGGAGGTAGAAATGTTCCAAATAGCTAAACTTGAAAATGTAGATAACGAAAGCATTGATATCTACTTAATAAAACGCGAACAGAATAAATATGTAAACGGAAAAAATATTAAAGAATTTTTTAAAACACTATCATTTAATATCAGAGGAACTAACTACTCTTTCAAATTTGATTTAAATTGCAAATTAGAGAAACTTCTTGAAATACCTCTAAATGAAACTACTAATTTTACAAATTGTATTTCCGTTGGTGACACTCTACTTAATAACATGATTAATCCAGAAATAAATGCAACAATAACTAGATATTTAGAAAATAAATTCATAGTATTCTTAACTTTTTATACCACCTACAATAAAGATAATTATTCAGGAATAATTGAATTTGATTTTGATTTAAACAATTATTTATAATAAACTTATAAAAATTAAAAAATGTTGAAATTTTCAACATTTTTATTTTTTAAACATATCAACCCTAATTGGTAATTCTTTTGCTTTAAGCGCAGTTTCTTCATTAAATAAATCTTTTACTTTAATATTAAATGATTGAGCAATAAAATCTATATTTTTACATGTTAAATTAGCATCACCATTCTCTATTGTACTTATATATGCCATCTTGAATTTAGTCTTATTAGCATATTGTTCTTGAGTCATATTATTTTGATATCTATACCATTTAGTATTTAATCCAACTAATTCCATTGAAGTCATATTTAACACCTCCTAACTATATCTTGGTTGTTAAGTTAAAATTTATTTATATATAAATTATAAAGTTTGAATATTAAAAAATTAACTACACTGAATTTTAACAATATAAAACTTGTTAAGATATATTGCATAAAAAATAAAAATATTATCAATTGATTTGACCACTTTTCGACCATCACTGTTTTTGGTATTAAAAAATCGAACTAAAAGTCCGATTGAATATCAATTTGGAGCGGACAAGGAGAATTGAACTCCCGCCTCGACCTTGGCAAGGTCGCATTCTACCACTAAACCATGTCCGCATTTATGGAGGGCCTAGTCGGATTTGAACCAACGATCAGGGAGTTGCAGTCCCACGCCTTACCACTTGGCTATAGACCCATCTATATTTTTTCACTTGCAAGTAATATTTTACACTAAACTATTATTGTTGTCAATTGACTATTAAAAAATATAGATATAAATTCTAATTCAGAAAATAGATAAACAAATTTAGATAACCAGCAAAAACTAGCCATATTAAATATGGTATTTGTAACAATCCTGATACCCTATCCTTTTGATAAAATTTGATAATCATATTAATAACTAATGAAATTAATAACAAAATCCATATAAACGCAAATAATCTCCATTTAAAAACAAAGAAAAGAATTGGCCATAAAAGATTTACAATTAACTGAGCAAAATAAATTGATTTAATATCAAAGTCTATATATTCTCTACTATCTAAAATACCATACGATATTCCCATTAATATATAAAGAATAGTCCATACTATAGGAAATATTAATCCTGGTGGTGATAATGATGGTTTATTTAACATACTATAATTCATTGCTTTAGAAGTAATTAATCCAACTATTCCACCCAATACTATAGGAATAATAATACTTTTAGCATACATCTTAATTTTTTCCATGTGTCCTCCTAATATTTAATTCATTATTATTCTATTTAAATAATTAGGAAATATGTAAAAATAGTTACAGATTGTAACTATTTCAACACATAAGTATAAGTTTTATCTAACACAATAAAGTCCAAATATATATTAGAAGCCTTACTAACATCTGACTTTATTTCATAATATCTATCTTCTAAATTATTATTAGGTGTTATATTAGCCATATTAAAAGATTGAGTATATTCCTTATTCTCTATAATATATCTAACATGAGCAAAGACAGGTATTAAATTATCAACTAAACTATCATTATAAAGTTCTTTATCTATATTAATATCTAAATTCATTTTTATTACTGCTGGATTGTATTTCGTATTTACTTTTGGTTCAATAAAATCCTTATATTGATAACATTCACTAATACATTGCTTATATGAATAAGTAAATTTATTTGATATTTCAAAACTATTGATAACAATACTAGAATTCCCCAAAATACTTTTATCAAAAACTAATTTTTCTCCTAACTTAACTTCTGATACTTTAACGTTTTTTAAGTTTTCCTTTGGATTTAAACTAATTTTTTTACTATTGTAAATTCTCTCACCATTATTTATTTTATATCCACTTGTGTATTCCAATACTTTCTTGCTTTTTATATCTTCTTCATCGATTTTAAAAATAACAATAATTATAGTTTCATTTCCTTGAGATATTGATATTGTTGATGAAGTATTACCTAATCCTAAGAAATAATCCTTGCTTTTTAAATCAGCACTATATATCTTGCCATTACTAAGTTCCAATACAAAATTTTTAATGGAAAAAGAAAGATCATTGTTGGTAATATTTTTTATTTTCACTCTTGCTACTGTATAACTAAATTTTTCATTTGAAATATCATTACCAAAATTATCAACAGATAATTGATAACTGTCAATAACTTTTAAGTTTAACCCATTTGAACTTATTACAGCGTTCTCTTTATACACTTTATTTTTTAAATAAACATTATTATGTATAAAAACACCGCTCACTATAAGAATAATACCTGTTATAAACAAAATAATTAACTTATTTTCTTTAATAACATACCTAATAAGTCTTAATCTTCTTCTAGTTCTAGTCTTAACATCAAAAGAATCAACATCTATATCGAGTTCAAATTCTTCATTATCTTTTTCATCTGCTTCTAGTTCAATTAAATCCTTTTGAAAATTAAATTTTTTAATATTAAACCCTATAGCTCTAACAAGTGAAATAAGGAAAAAAGGTATTTGTCCTAAAAACAATACTAACAATGAATCTCTACTTATTCTAAGTAATAATGTATTAACTTTATTGATCGATATATTATCTAATTGAGTACTAATAAATATTAAATCAATTATAAAAATCAAATAGTAAATTATTGTAAACACATAATATTTTAATGGTTTATCTTTTGTCTTCATAAGCATGAAAATAACAAAGCTGATAACCATAATTAAGAATATTGATAAATATACATAAGGACCTATGTAAATACTTGATAAATTATCAATTACACTATAATTTCTACTATTTATATATTCAGTTAAGAAAGATAAAAGTCTATTACTTTTAATTATTACATATAGTAATAATCCAGTTAGTATTAAGTGAATCAACTTAAAATGCTTGATTAAAAATGCATAGGGTTTTCTTAATATCATAACCTATCCTCCTATTCTATTATTAGTATACATTATTTTTAAACTAAAAAAAAGAATATTAATAAATATTCTAATTATTGTTCTATATTATTATTTAAAGTAGACACTATAAATATTATTATAATTATATTGAAATTCCTTATTAGTAAGAATTAACTTAACACTATAGTTGTCATATTTATAAAGATTATTTCCTTCAATGAAATATAGGTTATCATTAACAACTTTTACTTCTTTTGCATTACTATTTTTGAATAAGAATACTTTTTTGTCCGGATCTTTTTTATAAACTTTGTAGTATTCATTATTACTATTGCTGTAAAAGTAATATTTGTTACCATCATATATATTTACATAATTATCTTTTATAGATATTTTATTATTAAATTTAATTTCCGTTTTAGTAAATTCATATATATTTTTAGTAGACCATTCACCATCATAATATTGAGCACCAGTACTACTATTACCAGTTACTCTATAACTCTTTTTCTTAGGATCAATTTCATATTGAACCATATTACTCTTATCAAAAATATACAATTTGTTTTCCACAATACCATTAATATAAATATTAGTAGAAATACTATCATCAAAGTACATTGTACTAGTATCATCATCCAATATATCAATAATCAAAAATCCTGTATATTCTGGTTTGTTTTCATATTTAGGCATAACATAATATTTATCAACTAGAACTCCTAGGTCATTATGATATACATCATAATTAGAAAACTGAATTCTACTACTTCCTGGTTTTGTTAATTTAACTAAATTTTTATATTTATATACGATAATATTTTCATCATCACTCATGTTTTCTTTATAAACGTCCATTGAACTAATTGAAGAATTTTTATTAGAAGATACATACTTATTATTATCAAATTTATTTAAAGTGGCAGTAAATTCATCTAAATTATAATTATCTTTAATATTTGAATAATCATATTGGACCCCATTAATATCGCAGTAAATATCACTTTCTGTATCTTTTATATAAACTGGTGAAATACACACTAAATCACCTTTTTTATACGTTTTAATATCTGATATTACTTTTTTTTGTTTATTAAATATGTTATCTACATCAAACACAAATTTATTATCGCCATACGCAACTTCAAAAAAATAATAATCACTTTTCTTATCTTTTAAATATTCCTCATGAATATTAGCAGATTTAGAGTCAATATTTATATCGTAATCTGCCTTATGATTGGTTTTAAACAAATTTATCCCAAATTGAAATACTAATAATAATATTCCTAAAATTATAACAAAGTTCAATATTTTTTTCATACTATCACCATTATTAGTATAACAAAAAAATAGTTGATATAACAACTATTTTAAACTTATTATTTTTCTTTCTTTTCTTTATTTGGATAAAGTTTTTTAGCTTCCATCATATAAGATGATATAGCTGTTTCAATTTCATCTAGTGCTCTTTTATCAATATTAGATAAAGTAACAAATTCTTTTACGGTATCTATATATATTTTGCCCCAAACCATACTAGATAAAACTTTTAAATCATTAAACATATCTGGAGTGATAGAATCTAAAAAGTAACCGAAAAGTGCTCTTTTTCTACCAATCAAAATTCTTTTATTTGTAAGTGTTACAACAGCAGTTGAAAATATATCTAATGAATTATCACTTTTTTGAGCTGCAAAAGCATAAATGACATGTTCATCAGGATTCATATATTTTTGGACAATTTTAGAGTTTGCTTTTAATCTCCACGCTACTGTCATTGGATATTTATTTTTAAATTCTCTAACGTTTTTATAAACGTCGTTCATATTATTCACCTACTTTATTTATTTCAGTATATGTTCCAATTAATGAAACTAAGCTTTCTAATTCAATATTTCCAAGATTCATATCTAAAAGTTTACCATTTTGAACTAGTAATATAGTTGGAGTTCTAACACCTTCAACATTATATCTTTCTTTTTGAACACTACCATATAAATTATAAATTGTATCTGCTTCATCATTGCTAATAGAACTAGTATTTAAATAATTTACTTTGAAATCATAATCTCTTACTAATTGTTTCATAATTGGTTCTTGTTTTTGACAATAACCACAAGTTGGACTAGCTAAATAGATTAATGATACATCGCTACCATTTAATAAAGTATTATATTCATCCATAGTGATATTAGTCAATGATACTTCCCTTGCATAACAAGAAGTACTGTTTTTTAATTCTGGTACTACATAAGCAAGACCAAATACAATGATTAAAGATAAAATAACAATTACAACTGTTTGTATTTTTTCTAATTTTGTTCTTCCTTCTACTTTTACTTCTTTATTAGTTTTCTTTTCCATAATAACCTCCTAATACGTCTCTATTATAACATAACTATTAATATGAATACTATGTTTTTCACTATTTTTTCTTAATTAAACTAGCAAAAAAGAGTTTACTTGGTATCAGTAAACTCTTTATTTTTATTCATCAAAGAAATCATCAAAGAATTTATTATCTTCAACTTCTTCATCAAGTGTAATTGTAGGAGCTTTATTAATAACCTCTTCTTTAGGTTTTTCTTGTTCTTTTTTAGGCTCTACACTAGGTTTAATTTTTTCCTTAATAATTGTATTATCAGGTACAATCTTTGGAATTTCTTGTGTGTTTTCTTTTTTATCACTAACAGGTGTTGTGACAGGTGTTGGCGCTGGCTTTTTCTCTTCAAGCTTAGCACGTTTTTCTTCTTCTTCAATTTCAGCGATTTTAGCATCAATCTTTTTAATTAAGTCATCCATATTAAGTTCAGGTGTTGGCTTTTTATTAGGTTGTGCACTATTTTGAGCAAATCCACCAAAATTATTAGGCGTATTAGGCATTCCCATTGGACCATTATTATTAGCTTGATTATTACTAACAGGCTTCATACTTGGTCCCATTCCTGGCATCATTCCCATACCACCGTTTGGATTACCTCCATTAGCCATCATTTCTTTTATCTTTTCTTGACGTTTTTCTTTAACATATTCTCTAACATCAAATACAGCAACTGGTTTTTTTTCTCTTTCAGGATACTCTATAGGTCCATAGTTCTTACCCCAATCTATTTTAAAATCAGGTGTAAATGATGTTTTGAATGGTTGCATACGCATTCTTAATACTATTTGATCAAACTGTTTCATACGCTGTAAATCACTTACTGTTACAAGTGGTGTTGATGCTGTTTTATCATCTTTTTTAGATTTAACTTCACCACATAACTTACTAATTTCTTCTAGTGCGGCTAACTCAGTTGATATTAAATAAATTAAGTTACCACAGTTACCTTTAATAGTCTCTGCATTTTCAGCACCATATACTTGTTTTAACTGTGCAAAGTTTTGAATAATCATTGTAAATCTTATCTGTCTAGAACGAGCAGCTGTAATCATTGTAGTTACATCTTTTAAAGGTGGCATGTTAGCAAACTCATCTAGTAAGAAGTTAGTTCTACAAGGTAATTTACCACCATTTGATTGAGCAACATCTATTAATGTTTCATAACATTGTTTTACAAAGATAGTTGCAAGTGAGTGATAAGTCTTCTTTTCATCTTGAATAATTATAAATACTGCTGTTTTTTGTTTACCAATAGACTCTAGTTCAAAATCACTATATGACAACATTTCTGATAAGTTTTCACGTGATGAGAACAATTTAATTTTTTGTTTAAATACTGCAATAATACTACCTTTAGTTTCGCTAGGAGCCATAATAGTACCACTAGCATTTATATAAGCTGCACTATTAGGATCTTTCATATTAAAGTATTCTTTAACATAAGTAGAAGCACCACATTTATCTTCCCCTACTGTAGTAGTTAAACTAATACTATTGATATTAATTTTATCCTCAGTAGTATCTTCAAACATACCTAATGCTAAACCTGAGAAATAGTCAGCAGAAGTTTTTTCCCAGAATGGATCCGCATTACCATTATTTTCTTCATAAAGAATATTTAAAGCTAAGTCATCTAATAACTCAATAGCTTTATCTTGATTACCATTTTTATATAATCTATAAGGCAATGTTAATGGGTTCCATGCGTTACCTTTTTGTGGATTACGGAAGTTAAGTAAAATGATATTATAACCTTTTGCTTTTAACATACTACCAGTTTTTTCATATAACTCACCCTTGGGGTCAGTACAAATAATAGATTCACCCTTCTTAGCAAGTATCTTAATTGTAGGTAAAATAGTACTAACTGTTTTACCAGAACCAGTGGCACCAATTACTAAGTTATGGTATTCACCATCATCAACCCAAAGTTCCCCGTTTTTACTAATCAAAGGAATACCAGCATAATCTGATTTTTCATCAGATGGATGAACGCATTTCAATACTTGTTTCATTTCTTTTTCTTTAGCCCATCTACTATAACCTTTATCTTTTTTGTTCATAGTAAAGCCAACGCCTTCTTCACGTTCAAAGAAATATGAAGAAACACTAGCAAATAAAGCTGCCAAAGCAACTAAATAAAATACTATTGTTGTAAATAAATAATCAGGCGAAAAAGCTGGAAATGGATTAAGTCCTGCTAATCTTCCTTCATTAGCTAGCATTGGTAAATTAACAACACCAAGTGCTACTACATATAAAAGGAAAATTGCAAATAATATAAAAATTAATACATCCTGAGGTTCTGCTCTAAACTTAAGTTTCATTATATTCCTTCTTTCACTCTAATTATTTTCTAGTTTTCTTTTTTTATTAAATAGGACTAATCCCACAATAACTACTAATATCAAGAGAATTATACCAATAGTTTCAAAAATCTTCAATACCTTTTCATCTTGCTTTTTTTGCTCTTCTGACTTTTCTGCCATTTTAGTCATATCAATTTTAATATATAAGCTCTTATCACTAAAATTATTTTTAGTTATAGTCCAACTATATACATTGTTTGATACTTCATCAGCATTATTCTTTTCTACATTATACTTTGTTTTTATATTAATTTTAACTTCGTATAATTTATCGAAATTTTCAATACATAAAAATTCTTTACTAGTAGATATTGTTATGTACTTTTTATCTTTATAAACCTGAAAATATTTATAACAATTATTAGCAATATATGATTTAGAATAATCATCAACATCAAAAGTATTTGTATATTTAATACCTAATTTACCCTTACTATTTATCTTTTCTTTTAAATAATATGTGTAGTTAGGATTGACGTCTTCTGTATCACCATTTTGCTCATTAATTAGTACACCTGTTTTAATGTTTATATCTTCTTCTATTTTTTTCCCTATTTCACTTTCATAATATGAATTTTCATCATACACTTGAAGTTCTTCTGATATAGAATCCTTTTTTATTACAATATTATATTCTGCAGAACAACCAGTAAGGAAAAATATTAAACACATCATCAACAATACATTTTTTTTCATAAAATCTCCTATTTTACTACTTTTAAATAACAAATAAAGTTATACTTAATAGTATTCATATTAATATTTCGGAAATTTTGACATCCATTATCTTCACATACAAGAGAACGTTTTTTCAATATATCTGGACCATTATAACTCCACAATTCTCTTGAATTTGTAAGTCCAGCTTTAACAGGATTACCAAACGATACTCCAGCTTCCGAAATATCGATTGAAGTAATATCACCATTACTATCACGGTACACAGCTTCAACTACAGCGATATGACCATATGAGTGTTCACTACTGTTCCATGATATTAATGAACCAGCTTTTAAATTTGGATCATTTGGATTATTACTATGTTCAAATTGATTATAATCACTAGCATAACAGAAACCATTACCATTACCACCACTAGTTACATAACTATATTCATTTTGTAGACCCATAGTAGCAATTATTTCATTAGTTCTTCTAACAGCATACCATGCACATTCACCTTCGTTAGTTCCAAGGCCAATGTATCCATTTGAATAATCAGGTGAATTTGCATAATAATATGGATTATCGATAGTAGCTCTACTTACACGTTTTAAGAATCCATTAGCATCTTTTTCTAATCCTTCTGTAGCACCAACAGTTAAAACAACTTGATCTGAATAATACTTTTCTAATATTTCTTCATATGTTAACCCGCTTTCTGCATCATACCAAGCACCTAATTGACTCATGCCTGTACAATGTCCTTTAAAAGTAAGTGCATAAACATAGTCTTCTATATTGAAATATGATAAACCTTTAGGAATTGAAACTCTATGACTACCTAACTTCTTATTCCAATCATAATAAAGATCAGCACTACAAGATGAATCATCACAAGTAACATTACAATTACCATCTATTGGTGGGAACGTTGAAAATGCCGCATAAAAAGGTTTTTCATTCCAAGATAGGTATTGGCCCATAGTACTATCGACTGCTTCTGCAATATTAGGGTTTGCTTCATGTCCCTCTCTATAACTTTGAACATTATTATTAACTAATTCACGAGTACAGTTATTAGTAACATATAAGGCAACACTTCTAGCAGCAACTGCTTGAGCTTTTAATGCTTCTATTGGGACTTGTTTACCACCAAGTTCAGAATACACTACCCCTTTAATATAATCTTCAAAATTCATAGTAACCCCATCTACTGTAATACCATTACTACAAATAGAAGTAATACCAATAAATGATTGCTTATCCATCATATTATAATAGTCATATATCTCGGAAATAATATTTGAAATTACTTCATCATTTTCACTACTATTTTTATCATCTTTATTAATCATATAGTCATTATAGTAATCAAAAATAAATCCTTCATCTATTAAATTCCAATAATATACACCACCACTGTTATCATCATCAATTTTGCCTTCATCTATGGAAATAGAATAACTTTCACCTTCCATATCAGAAACACAATTATAATTAGCTTCACCAATCAAATCATCATTACTAGCAATTTTTCTCATAGTAGACGAATCATAACTACAAGTTTTTGTTGTCATTATTTGATATTCAGCTAATTTAGAAACTTGTTTTTTCATATAAGCCATATTTTTAGAAGATATTTCTTCATTCTCAATATCTTCCATATCATTATAAGCAACTAAAGTAGCTAATATTAAATTGCCATCCACATTAGTTTTAGAACGATATGAACTAACTACTTTAGTTATTTCACCTCTTAATTCCTCATAAGTATCGGTATCATCTCCTAAACCACCAAAGGTATCTTTACTAAAGATAATAATAAATATCAATAAAAGAAATAAAAAAGGTAAAATAATAAGTGGAATACTTTGAATAAAAACTTTCTCAGTTATTACTTTAGCAGCATCTTTAGCTCCCTCTGTAATAGTAGGTGCACTAGCTGCTGCATCTACTGCTTCTTTACCAGTATCAGTATTAAGAATACTTTCAGTAGCTGCTTCTGGTACACCATAGACTTGAGCAGCTTTTTTAACACCTTCTGTTATTAATTTCTTTTTAACAGCTTTTTGAGGAGAAGTAGCCCCTCCTTTATTGTTTTGATTTTTTTTACTCCTAGGATCAAAAGAAGATGATGATTTCATAGCACTATTCAAACCACCATTATATCCATTATTAACATTAATATTTGGTTTTTTCGAATCCATAGCCATAATATCACCACCTACTTATTAACTATTTAATTATTATAGTCCTCCTCCACTACCGAAAGATGCTAATTCTTCTGGAGTTACAATTATATTAATTCTCATACGACGATGTCCACACACAAATAATGCTTCACCTTGAGAATAACGTTTAATGCTTTCTTTTTCATTATCATTTAAGTCAACTAACTTAGATAAGTCTTCAGCTGCTTGTTTCTTTAATCCCATAATTATATAATAAGAAGCATTGTCAAATATTGCTTTACCTTGAGTAATTACAGAAGGAGTTGCAAAGTCACTAGGTTGTTGAGTAATGATAATAGAACCTGTATTGTATTTTCTTGCACGACGCTGTACTTGTGCTAAGAAATCTGCTCCTAATGAGTTATTATCACCTAATAATACGTGAGCTTCATCTACCATAAGTATTGTATCAACATCACGATTTAAGCAAAGACCCCAAGCATATTTTAAGATATTGAAGAATAGTGCATTTCTAATGTTTGCTTCTGCATTCATCAATTCTTTTATATTGAAAGTGATAAAGTCACTATCATGTGTAATTGTTGTATGACCATCAAAATAATATTTTAAATCATTAGTTAATGGTCTAATCTTTAATTCCAAACGTTCCATGATGTCTTTTTCATGAGTATGATCAGTCATAGACATAAGCCTACCCTTTATAGTTGCATATACATCACTAAACGTTGGATAATCTTTAGCCGTAAAGTTATAGAAATCTTTATCGAAATCTATTCCAAAACGACGATATGTATCTTGAACAACTTCACTAAACAATGTAAGTACATCTTCTTCAATTGAAGGATCATAATATTTCATGAAAGCTTTTAAGAATTGAAGAGTTCTTGTAAGTACTGTGTATCCTAGTCCTTGTTTAATTTCATCTTCATCAGCATCAATTACTATTTGAAGTGGATTTATCATACCATATTCTCCACCTTTACCAAGGTCAATAGTATCTCCACCAAATGTTCTAGTCATATCTTCAAGTTCGTTTTCAGGGTCAATTGCAACTATTTGACAACCGTTACGAATATGTCCACGAAGTAATAACTTAGCAGCTGTAGATTTACCACTACCTGATGTACCAAGTAATATAAGGTTTGCATTATTTCTATTGTTTTCTTTCTTAATTTTATATAAGAATTGGTTAAACAGAATTACACCACCAGAGAAATCAACACCAAGTAATGTAGATAATCCTGGATCTTTAATACTATCAAAGATAAATGGATACATTGCTGCAATTGTAATTGATGGTATTGGAGTACCAATACGATCTTCTATATCTTGTTTTGGGAATATTGGTATTATTGATTTTAATACTTTTTCTTGTTCAAAACGTAATGACACGGCTTTTAACTCCATTGCATCAAGATAGTTTTTAACATTAACTTTCTTTAATTCTAAGTCTTCTTTAGTATCAGCAGTAATCATAATGTGCATTTGAAAATCAAAGATTCTTGCTTGACTACCTGCTAACATAGTTACGAAATATTCTAATGATTCGTAATCCAATCTAATTCTTTCTTGAATTGTACGATCTTTTTCTTCTTGATATCTAGTTTTTAAATCAGCTATTTGCTTATTTAACATTTTAGATACTGTTGAGAATGGTACTGGAATATGTTTAATTACTACCTTAATTCCAGGCATAGTAGTAAGTGTAGATAAATATCCTGGTGCAATGAACTTAGGATAAGAAACAACACTTAATATAGTTGCATATTTATCACTTATAAAGAAATCGCTGTACCCAAAGTTAAGTCCTTTAGGAGCTATTTGAGATTTAAAATTCATTGTGCTACTCATAGTGCCACCACCGTTCCGAATTCAGTCGTTTTACCACCATTCAAGAAATTATCAAGAATTATTCTTAAATCCTCATTACTTGTCTGACTTGATAAAAGTCCACAAGCTGATAAAGAATTTATCAACATTCTAACTCTTTTTTGAATAATATCTAAGTTGTTTTCTTTGAATAAAATATAATATTCTGTATCAACAACATTATTATTCATAAATCCATTTCCTTTTTGTATATCTTCACTAATCAGTTTTCTAATTGCAGGGGAATTAGTTTGATTATACAAAAGTTGTAATTGTGACATATATACAGAAATATCTACTGGTCTATCAGCCACTATTAACCAGAATTCGAAATCTATCTGATTATAGAAATTTTTCAAATTCATTAATACATTTGCTTGTGACTCCTCATCTAATATAAAGATATTTCTAGGAGCAATTTTTACTCCTGTTACTTTTAATTGATTATCCAAAATAATCATACCATTGGTAATTGATTGAACCGGAATCCAATCTTCAGTATATTTACTTGTTACCATTTTGTTCTTCGCCATATTTATTACACCAACCTTTCCAATAAAATTTTTGCCTATTTACAAAGAAATACTCATAAATATTAGTCAAGAGTACCAACACATTGTGTTGATATGGTATTGGTATTACCAAAAATCCTGTTATAGCAACTGGAGCAATTACTGCTATTGCTACAACCCAATTAGTTAGCATTCCTTGAAATATTAAAATTAAAATAAACGTTACAACGGCACCTGAGCCAAATATTAATAAGTCTATCCATCTGAAATATCCCAAGATGAGTTTTCCTCTGTTTGCATTAGCTGGAATTAAATAGTTATTATTGTTTTCCACCAAATATCACTCTCCTATATTATTCTTTTTTATTTATCTTGACAAATCGGAACGAGTTGCATGTCCCTTAGTAGGGTTAGCCATTCCTTTCGCTTTGTAAGTTTTCTTAGATATAACGCCTCTTTTCAAGTCACGTTTAGCACCTTTTTTATCGGCATCAAGTTTTTCAGCATAAGTTTTATTATTGTAGTTATCATTAGCTTTATCCATCTTATTATAGTTGCTTTCAGCAATAGCAGCTTGACTTTCGGCATTGTACATGATTTCTCTTGCCTTCTCTTCAGTAACAGTATTTCCTTCTAAGTCGACATAATGTCCCGTAGTATTACCACGAGTCCAGTTATCTCTAGCTTCAGTAGCAAGACCTTTCATTTCTATCATGTTGCTCTTAGCTTGGTCAGCGGTAGCATCACTAATATTGATCTTACGTCCAGCAGCAGATAATTGAGCTTTAGTAGCAGATGATTGAAGGGCAGCCAAGATACCACTCTTAGCTTTAGAGTCACCTGTTCTAGCTTGCATTGCGGCATCTCCAGCAGCTCGCCATACACCAGCTTTTTTCCCAGTCATACCGCCCTGGAAACCTCCTCCAAGTCCAGCAGCCGCTCCTGTAACTGCTCCCCTTAATCCACGTCCAGATATAGCACCTGATACAAAACCAGTTCCAGCCCCTAAAGCAGCTCCAGTGATTCCAGCTAAAACACCAGATGTATCTTTATCATGCTTAATACCAAACGCATCTTTAACAAAGTTTGGAGCATCTTTAGCAAACATTAATAATGCAATTATCAAGAACACCATTAAATAACTTTTTCTTACAACATTATCAGGTATGGTGCTAGGATCAAGCAATTGATCATTAGCTAGTGCTGATAATAACAACAATACTACATAAATAATACCTAGTCTAAAGAATAAATCTAAGAAAGTAGTAGTAAGTTGTTTAGTCCATGATGCAAAAGCACCATCTTTAGCCGATTTAGGATCCATATAACTCATAACAGGTATTGGTGCAATCATTTCCAAAATAAACATTTTAAATAATCGAATACCAATTTTTATAGTCATTGACACTAAAATTATAACAATAGCAGCTCCTACTACCATAGCAAATATGTAGTTAAAATTATATACATAATAGCCATCAGCTTTATCTGAATAAGAATCCATCATATCATCAATTGAGGTTATTTCATCCGGCTTATCCGCATCATCACAATCAGTGCAAGGCGAATAGAAAGCCTTTAATGCAGTTGTCGCTAACAAGTTAGCATTATCATCAACCGAATCAGAATTATCAAATTGAGTTCCCAATACCACCTTAGGAATCATTGGTATAAAAACTTCTTGAGCTTTATTTAAAAGTGGAAAAAGCAGCGGTAAAACTATTACTAATCCTAACATACTAACAGTTCTTGCAATAAGCTTTCCTGCACCTTTTTCTTTATCAGTCATACTATCTGGATTAACTAAATATTTCAAAAGAGAAATAGTTAATTTAAATAACATAAAGATAGCTAAAAAAGCATAAATACGGTTATATATATCCCCTATCAATCCACTAGAAAGTCTTAAGTTTGCAATATCAAATATTCCTTGCATAACGAATTCTATCAATGAATATATGCAATAATTAATACCAGCAAACAATCCCCTTAAAGCTGTTTGAATCCATGAAGCCTTTTGCATACTACTCACCTACCTCATTTAAACCACACTTAGGATCATCTACTATACTTCCTTCAATTCCAGTTATATCTATTAATACTCTTACTAATAGTGGAACAAAAAATATTGCTAATGCTGCTATCGCTCTTTTTATAGTCCTTGATGTAGCTACTTTCATTTGCTTATCATCGCTAGCTAAAACTGCTTGTCCTAAATCAACAGAGCATAAAATAATTAGCAATATTGGAGTTAGTATTCTAATCCAGTCAATGATTTGTTTTATAAAATCATATGCATCTCTAGTAAACAACGCATCACATTTAATAGCGTAAACTGGTTGTACCATTAGTAAAGTAACGCAAATTGTCACAAAAAACAATATCTTATTTTTTTTGCTTTTTAACATAATTCACCTCGAGACAATTAATCAATCATATTATAGCACAAAAAAAATAATAACAAAACATTTTGTTACTATTTTTATATATTTATTAAACTATTTAATGATGTAAGGATCTTCCATTGTACCAGTACCTGATACATATGAAACGTTAGAAGACAAATTAGCTAACATTCTAATACATTTTGTATAACTAGCAAAATCTGTTTTTAATATAGCATCAACTGAATAAACATTCTGAGTATCCTCACCAACTCCAGTTATTGTCCACCATTCATCATTAGAGTTAGATAAATAGTTGTAATTATAACAAGAATCGTCTAATGCTGTTTTACAATTAGGATCTAAACTAGCATTCATATAATCGTATACCGTTAACAAACTAAAGTATAAATCAGGTAAAATCGTAGAACATTCAGTGCTTCCATCTTTACTAGTATCATCTTTAGTTCTTTTACCAATACAAGCATTATGAGTAGTTATTAAACTTTTGATTTTTAGATATCCATCTTCATCTTCAACAACTTCTCTTTGAATTGTATCTTTTAATCTACTAACTGAATAATCGTTAATTCCTCTATAATTTTTAAAATCAACGTTATATCTATTGTCCCAAACAGCTCTTAATAATTCTGGATCACCCAAAACAGCTACTTCACCGTTTTCATAAACCTTTACTATTCGCCAATAGAAATCACCAACTTTAATGTAATTATTTATATCTTCTCCTTTAAAGACATAAACCGTCTGAGTTGTAGTATTATCATTTGGATTTACTTGAACTTCTTCATATAATCCATCACCACTAGTAACAACATCTTTAACTATAACATCTTTGAAAGATTTTGTTTTATAACTAGAACCACAATCTATAAATGCATGGTAAGAATAATCTGTTGGAATTTTAGTAACATATAATTTACCAGTACAAGTTACGTCTTTTTTTGTATATTTAGATAAGCTATTAAGATATCCTTCACTAACTAATGTACTAACATCAATTGATATAGTACCTTTTTCTGGCAACTTATCTTCATGATCAGAATAATAATTTTCTCCTGCTGTTACAATTTTGTCTTCTAATGTAGAATAAGAAATAACTTTACTTTTTCCACCAGCAAATATAAGCATAATAATTATTATTACAAATATTACAGCTACTACTGATGACAACATAATAATCATTTTTTTATTTAATTTCATTTTATTCACCCTTGCTCTTCATAAAAAAATTATATCAAAAATAATAAAAAAAAACAAATATATTTTATATATTCGTTTTTAATAAATATTAAGCGTTTGAATTTTTACCGTTGTCATCCCAACAAGATACAAATGAACCTTCTTTAGCTCCAGAATCTCCAACCATATTAACTAACAAATTAACTAGTAATGGTACAAAGAATACTGCAACAGCAGCTAATGCTCTTTTAATTAACTTAGAAGTAGCACCTTTAATTTCTTTATCATCACTTGCTAAAACTGCTTTTCCTAAATCAATTGATCCCATAACAATTAATAAAATTGGAATACCCCATTGAATTATAGATAAAATTGCTTTTAGGAAATTAATAAGTGGTCTTAATTCAGCACATGCATCTACTAAAAATAACATAATATTTCCTCCTTCTTCATAATTAAATCATACTTTATTATTAAAATAATGTCAATAATATTCAATTTTATTAACATTTATTGACATTATTTTCTAACCAAGCCAAGTTTCACCAAAAAGTCGGTAAGCATTGGTTTACTTGATCGATCATCAAGGGGTTTTATAACACTGAATACTTTTATTCCTGTTTCGTATTCAAAAGTATCGATATTCCCCCCAGCAACCAATGTTTTATTTAAAACAATCTTTTGTCCTTTTAACTTAGAAAGTGCTTCTCCATCTAATTTTAATAATTTGTTTAATTTTATAATAGATGGTTCAACCAAGTATATCACTTCATCGCACACACTAGGATCACAATCGTTCAAATCAATAATAACAACATTAAAATTACGTGCTTTCAATAATTCTCTCATTAAATCTTGTTTATTAACAGAAATTAGTGAATTATCATTGAAATACATAAATTCACGTTTATTAACTTCAATTGCTAATACCGTAAGACCATAGATAGTTTCAAGCTCACGTTTCATTAAATAAGTTAATGTAGTAGCGCCTGCATTTTGGGTAACATTTTTAATACCAATTATTCTACTCATTGGAACAGATTGAATTGGTCCACTTGCAACCGCTTGAACTGGTGCTTGAACATTACCTATTACTACTGGTGGAGTCTCGACTGCATTTAATTGATGTAAATGAGCAACATCTTTATATGTATTCGGATGATCTATCAAATATACAATTTCATCGAAAGTCTTACCAAAATTATAAAATCCCATTGAAATTAATTTAGATATAAATGAAGGATTATTTACTGTATTATCATTAGGTAAAAACAAAATTATTTTATCAACTGGTAATGCTATAGATAATTTCTGATAATTAACTATATCACGATAATTTTTAATAGCAGTTACGTCTAAAATCATTCTTCCAAAGAAAAAATTAGAGAACTGACTAATAATTTCTTCTACATCATATTCACCACGTAGAGTTTTAATAATTTCAATATCTAGTCCTGATAAAACAGCTTCTTGTTGATTTGTTATTAAAACATTCATTCAATCATCCCCTAATAATTATTTTGTGTACATGTAAAACCATCATCTAATTTATCCGTAAAAACAGTATCTATTAATCTAGTCTCACCACTAATAGGTATAGATAATTTTGTTCTTACTAATGGAACTTGGAAATCTATATAAACTTTTACAGCATATATAGCCCCTTTGTCTGTCATAGTTGCTGATACTACATAATTACCATTATACCCTAATCTTTTAACCATTGTACTTATATCAGTACACGATCCATAACCTTCATTTTGTTCAATCGCATTAATAATAGCATTCTTATATCTAAACGTTCTTCCATAATTGATGACTATAGCCATGAATCCTATATAGACAGTTAAAAATACTAATACAATTTGTAATAATAATGTTCCACCTACGGATTCTCTCACTATTAATCACCTCTTTTGCTAATTACTAATTAACCATTATATGTGCCATTAATTTCGGTATTATCATTACTGTTCCATCTATTTTGAATAGAGTTTAGTATGTTAGGTACAAACAAAGTAACAAATGCTAAAATTGCAGCTACCGCCATAATAGTTACTAATGTCATATTTAATTCTCCAGTCGCTTCTTTCACTTAAGAACAACTCCTTTCTACTATATTAATAATTATAACCAATTCTAAAATTTATATCAATAGTTTATATTCCAAAAAGCATTATAGTTGACAATAACAAGATAAGCATTGTTCCACCGCCAGTTACAACTAACATGATCATTGTACGACGTTCCATATTACTTAATCTGTTTTTATATTTAACTTCTCTTGCTTTATTTTGTAAATTAGAAACAGATTTAGAAAACATCAATAACTGTTGATATTTATTTTCTTGAGCACCAAGTCCCAATCTATATAATAATCTCATCATTCGCATAGAATCCCTTACTGGATATTTTATTGCAAAATCCATGTATGGTTTAATAGAAGAGTCACCAGCATCTATTTTAGCAACCATATCTTTTAATCCTGGTTTAAATATATCAGGAGCATCATCAATAGATCTTGATATAGCTACAGGAACTGTATAGTTTTGACACAATATTTCCAAACTTTTTAAGTAATATGGAAGCATTTGGTCAATCTCATGCATATATTTTTTATAATATTTTTTTAAAGACATATACTGTGATTTAAATACCAAGAATGATACTAAAATTACAGCAATGAAATTTAAAAAACTAGCATTTGTAATAAATAATATTAATGCAATCATAATACCAAAGAAAGTTGTTTTTAATCTATTATTAAATAATTGATTAGGATCAACTTTATCACCATATTTAGCGCTTACATAAAAGTCATAATCTTTCTCTTTTAACCCTTTTAAGTAAATATCATTCTCAGCAATAAACGTTCTTGTATCAACCCTTTTTGTATATATAAGCATAAACATTATAAGAGCACCTATTATAAAAATTTCTATAAACATTATTCAGCACCCACATTCTCGTTATAATATTTTTCTCCAGAAAGAAGAAAATAACTGTTAAATATAACTATAAAGTGTAAACATACTGTAACAATAGGATCAGTAAGTAATTGTTGATATGTATCAACCCCTAATAAGTACTGAACAAGCATTACTAATAGGTAAAGCATCAAACCATATTGAATAAATTGTCTATGGAATTGCTGTCTATCTACTCTATCACGATATACTCCTTCTACTAACATATCAATATCTTGTAACATATTTTCAAGAACTTCTGTTGTATCACGTGAACCTTCTTTAGTAATTTGTAAAAATAGTTGGTGCATATTCTTTGTCATATAAAAGCTATATTTATTATTCATATATTCGATTGACTTTTCAACATCACCGTTTTGATATGCAAGATCAATCATTACTTTAACATCAGACAACACAGGATCTTGTAATACACCTGAAGAATAAACACCTTCTAGCGCTTTAACAAAGCTTTGTGTTGTTTGAAATTCCATTATAGTATTTGTAACATATACTTGAATTTGTTCAAATATAAATTCACTATAAATTCTTTTACAACGTAAGTATGTCAAATATGGTACCATAGCAACTGCTACAATCATGTATATAATTGATATTATAGGATTATAAAAGTATAAATATGAAATCAAGAAAGCACCACCTGCAAAGATAGATAATTGTATCATATATTGTTTAGGTGTATATTCTTGACCAAGTTCTTTTACTTTATCACGAACTACTTTAAAAGAATATGGCGCGTATTTGTTATAAATATTACTAGTTTGGTTGACAACGAATGTATATAGAGATTCACCCTGTTTAGTACGATATACAATTATAAATACAAATATCACTAACGCAATTATTAACTCTATTGTCACTCTTATCACCTACTTTTCTTTAAATTAGTTCTTCTACGCTAGAATCATTCATCTGTTCTTTTTTACCTAAGTTAACAAACAAATCATCTACATTTACTCCTTGACCTTCTAAGTATTCTCTTAAGTATTTAGAAGGTAATTTATATGTTTCATTACCGCTTACAGTTTTACGATAAATTGTGTTGTGTCCAGCATTATTCTCATCATCAACAAAGAATTCTGTAACTTCACAAATTTCTCTTCTAAAACGTTTTTCAACAGGATCAAATCTACCTCTTACGTTGATACCTAATTGAACATAACGATGAATAGTTTTCAAGAATTGTTCAACATCAATATTAGATTCCAACAAGCTATACATACGATGTGGAATACTCTCTGCCTTATCAGAGTGAATTGTGGATAAAATATTATGTCCAGAAGAAATTGAGTTACGTACAGCAGTAACTGCTTCTGCACTACGAACCTCTGATAATAAAATCCATTTAGGGTTTTGTCTCATACAAGTTACTAATACATCAGAATAAGATGCAATATTATTAGTTTTCATTGCAACTATATCACGATGTGGGAAGATTCTATCTAAGTGAAGTTCTAGAGTATCCTCAATTGTAATTATTTTTTCATTTTCAGCAGTATGTGCTGCTAAGTATTTAACTAACTCTGTTTTACCAGAACCAGTTTCACCACTTACAATAATGTTACAATGTCCTTTTACCGCTCTAATTAAAAACTCATGTACATTTAAAGTAACATATCTATCAGCTAACAATTTATCTTTTTCAAGTCTAATTTTAGCTGGAGTTTTACGAAATACTGCTGCTATACCATTTCTAGCAATTGACTCATGTACAAAGTTCATACGAAGTTCAGCAGATTCACTATCCAAGAATGGATGAGCCATATTAAATGTTTTACCCATAACATTTGAACACTGAAAAGCTATTTTTTCAATCAATGCATCGTTTATTTCTGTCTCATCAGAACGATAAACTCCTCTATCTAAACTTTTAAGCCAAACTTGTCCACCATTACTATAAGATATATCGGTAATATTATCATCCTTTAGATATTTCTTTAATGGTCCAAAATCGATGTTTGAAAATAATGAATCATTTCTTAAATAATTATCATTAACCTCTATTGGTTTCTCAGATACTTGAGGTACTACAGGTGCTTGTTGCACAGTATTAGCAACAGGAGCTACAGCATTTAATGGTTTAGCAACCAATGAAGGAGCAGGATTATTATTTTCTACTTTATAAGATATACCTTGTAAATTCATCCCTTCATCCATCTCACTCTACTCCTTTAATCGTGCTATTTGTATTTGTATCTGTTTTAGTTTTAGTATCATCACTAGTTGTATTATCTTTTTTAGTATCGTTATTAGTTGTATTATCATCTGTAGGATCAGTATTCTCTATAATTTCGTCTTCTGGAATATAAATACTCTTTTCTTCAATAAAGTCTTTTAAGTATTCACTACTTACTTTAGTAACAACTCCCTCTGTTGTATTACCATCAAATCCAGTCGTATTAGGTACTGGTATTATATCTATTTTATATTGTGTACTTAAGTTACCAATAGTAGCTGCTTTTCTTAGTAACAAATGAATATCTTCTTTAACTGAGAAAATAATTGTAGCTGGTATTCTTGCTTCATCACTATTTTCAAAAACGTTTAATCCATTTGATGTTTTCACAGCTCTTACTAGTACGTTAGAAATTAATTTTCCTACCATAACTTTAGTATTACCATCAGCATCGGTAGTAATTGTTTGCATATAGATATCTATATAATTTCCCGGCAATATAGAATTACTATATGATGTTGTAATATTAACTCCTAAATAATATAGTGATTCATCAACTGGCATATTATATAAGGCAGCATCTGGTAATTCTTCTTTTTGAACAACTGTACCCTTATAGAACATACTACCTTTAGGAATTACAGTATTAGCACTAGAATAATAACCTATTAATTGTGATACATTAACAATTGTATTTTCATCAATTGCAGCCCTTGGAATCTCTTTGTATCCAATCATATCTTTAGTAATTTCCGTTCTTGGTTGAATAGTTTTTACCGCATATGGTATTTTTACTGGATTAACTGCATTTTTAACACGCCAGTTATAACCAACGAAAATAACTGCAATTATTAACAAACCACACAAAATCGTTACTGTGTTTTTGTTTTTTAGAAACATCTTTAATTTTAAAGTTAAATTATTCATATTCCCATCTCCTTATTATTCTTTAAATTTATCTTCTAGTATCGCACTAAGAGTATTAACAATCTCAGCAGAATCAGTCTCATAGTTTACTTGATTATTTTTCTTTAAAACTCTAGACAACCAATTATATTTTTCCCTTGCTGTAATTGTTATACTAACCTTAGGTGGACATTCATCAATGTCATCAATACTAATTTTATATTCTCTATTACCAGTAGTTGATTCAGCAAATCTTCTTACAAAACTTTCAACAAATTTTTCTTTTACTATTCTTACAGTACCAGGAATACCAGATATACAATGCATTGAATCAGGGTCACTATCTTCTGTTACACCATCATATCCTACTCCAACACGATAAGCTTGATAATCTACCGCATCAATCATAGATGCTTCAGTAACTTCTTTTAAGATATAGTACATATCTTCATTACTAACAGTAATATTACCAAATAAATTGATTAAAACTATTCCCAACAATCCTAACACTAGGAATAAATAACCCCATACTGACGATTGCATTATATCAGCATCCTTTCTACTTTTGTGAAACTGTCGCTATTTTAGTGAAATATAGGCTAAATCCACCTTGAGTAATATCACTAGAGTGTATAAACTTACTCTCATATTTTCCATCTAAATTATATTCGTTAACAGGAACATAGTCAATATATGCATTTTTATTTTTTTGTGAATTATACTCTTTTGTATTCTTTTTAATTTCGTTAATTCTCTCTGGTGTAAGTTCAATTACATATTCAGCTGGTGCACTAGAATTTAATACAGGATTTTGTAAATCATCTGTTATATATATTTCTTTTCCAATCCAGTTATATCCAGGTGTTCTATTATTAGGAAAAGGATCTACCAAAGAAATAGGTCTATATATATAATCACATGCTATTCCTAAACAATCTGGTACCTTTACAGTAGATAGACAGTCATTAATACAACTAGCAGTATTCTTATAACCATCTTTAAGGTAATTAGACTCTAACTTACAATAGTTTTCTACTGCTTTTCTATCACTAGACGAAAAGTTAGGATTATTTTTACAACTGTTATTACCACTAGAGCAAGAATTGAAACAATCATCAGCACTAGCATAATTAGCTGTATCACTTAACCAGTTGCTATCGCAATATTCTCTAATTGATGAATAATCAGCAGCTTTAAATTTAGCAGTACAAGTATCATCTGATGTTACCACATCACTATATTTACATGTTGCTACAATACTATTATCAATTGCAACAGCACCATATAATTTAATATTTCTAGTTATTGGTGAATACGTTTTTAAATTATTAATAACATATGCAGTATTAGATAATCCATAAGTTACCGCAACACTATTTTTATTATGAATAATAAGTTCATATTGATTATCACCTTTTATGATTGAACATGATACAGGTGAATCAACACTATAATTACATGTATTTTGAACGTTTAGTGAACTTGTACTTTTCTTAACAGTAGTCTTAGTATCATATTTATCTTTCTTTATTTTTAAATCAGTATAATATTCATAATAAGGTCCATCATTTATTGAATTACATTTACCATTACTAGGTTCATATAATTCACCACTACCCGTTTTCATACAGATAGCTGGCAATTTATAAGAAGTCTTATTAGAAGAATTAGTTTTTATAATTCCATAAATAGTTTCACTGCTCTTACTTCCACCTGCAAAAAGTGGAATAATAGCACTACCTCCAGAAGTAACAACAACATCACTATTAAGTAAATTTATCGTTTGTGAAGGAATAAGTTTTTTTGTTGTCTTTCTATTTGAACTCTTAACATCATTACTATTAGTTACTTCTATCGAAATATCCGCATCACTAGAATCATATTTATATTTATTATCTAAGTCCTTTGACCACACAGAATTAGAAGAAACGTTTTGAAAGTTCTTTAATTTTTCTTTCAAAGAATTTCTTTCAGCAGTTGTATAACTAGCTGCATAATCAAACTTCCATTTATTAACTTCAAAAGTCATTGTACATGTTTTAGAACCACTTAATACTGGTGTATAACCAAATCCTGTACCAGGTTGTAACGTTTTAGGAAGACTATTACCATAATCAATAGTACTTTCTTCATTGCAGTTAGTTTGATAATAAGTACTAGTATTAGCAGGAGTACAACTACCTAAATTACCTTTAGCAGTAGCATCACAATAAGTTTCTTTTCCACTAACAGAAGTAGATGATGCACAATTGTTAAACTTAGGTTCAGTATATCCGCAAGTAGTTATACAACTTTTCTTTTCACTAGAATTATCAGCATAAGCTTGGCAATAATTTTCAGCACACCCTAACAAATCGTCACCGTTTTTTTCTGAACAAGTTTGTTTACAAGTTGGTATTGTCCTCTCCATATTACAAGTTGCAACTTTATTGCCTTGATTATTATATACAGCTCCAAATATTCGAGTATCTTTAAAACTTGCAGAATAAGTATTATTTCGTACATTGTACTTTAATGCATTTTCATTGCCTTTAATATCATAAAATATTTTTCCGCTATCGCCATTATAAACATTCAAAGTGTAAGTTTTTTTATCGCTTGACTCTGTAATCGAACATGATACAACAGGGGCATAACTACCAAACCAAAGTGCATTAATTGCATACCCTTCATTGCTTGTTGCTTTTTCAGAATTAGAGCTCCTATTCTTAGAAGAAACATCCGGTGCTGAAAGCGTTGAAGTAGCCAAAGTCATCAAATTACCTAAAAAATTATTTTCATCTTTACTACCAAAGGTACTTTTAGCTCTTATTGACGTAAGTCCATCTTTATATACCGGATAATTAGAGTCTCCAAGATCAAAGCCATTGTTTTTTATACCAAAATAGTATGTCAGTTCATAAATAGAGCCATAATATCCACCAGGAGAAGTATATGCTTCCTTTTTATGTATTTCCAAAGTGGGTTCAATTGTAAGATAAAGTTTGCCAAACTCTTCTTTACTAACAGAAGAAGCCATTTCTCCAAAAACACTTTTAATTTTTTCAAGAATTGTATCAGCATTTCCACTATTAAGCCCAAACATTCCCTTCATTACATCTTCAACCTCAGAATAGCTTCTAAAATACGACGGAAACGTTGGAGTTTCAGCCAATTTAAATGTAGTTTTTTTTATATTAAATATTGCATTTTTCTCTTGAGCATATGTATTTATATGCTGATAAGCTATTTTTCCAATAAAACCATTAGTCATATATGAACCATATATAGTGCAATCAAGATTTTCACCACTGTCTTTAGAGCAATAATCCTTAGAACCATAATATGTTAGCTTAGTCCCATCATACTTATACAATGATAAACGAATGCCCCTAGTGCTATATGACCAATCACACCCGCCTTTACAATCCCCGTGAATTATATTTGAGTCACCGCCTGTCGTTCCACCATTAGCATTAACATTAATCACAGATAAAAAGAAAGTAAGCAATATAAAACATAATATTTTTATTTTTTTGAGTACATTTTTCATATTCTATTTATCACCCACTATATTTTTATTTTTACTTTTTTCTTCTTTCTATTAACCAAATTAATTATCACAATAACACTAATTATTACAACAATCACTGCTATTAAGCAGCTAACCAAAATATTATTTGATATTAAAGAGATTATTTTTCCGAAGATTCCATCATTCTCTTTTTGTCCATCATCTTTAATCAAACCTTTTTTATATTTTTCAACTTGTTGTTTAAAATAGTCATCAGATTCAATTAAACCACCATAATATTCTTGGCACAAAGAAAACTCTTCTATGCCTTTGCATTCTTCTCTTTGAGAATAATCATTATAATAAGGAATCTCTATAGTTTTAGTAATTATTTTTGTATTAGGACATTTAGTTTCGTTAGATGTATAAATAGTATAACTATATCTTGTTCCCTCTCTTACTACTCTAAGATTTCTTACTCCATCCTTTTCTAAATCCGTTATGTATTGGAACTCTTGACCATCTAGATCAACAATATAAAATTCATTGCCAAAATTAGCTAGTAAAATATCAAAATAGTACATATGACTCTCATTATATGTAGCATCATGCAATTCATAAGATGTTTTAATATTTGTAGCTTTTTGTTTCAAAGTATTTAATTCTTTAGTACTACAGCTTTCTGCATATACATTATCAAAAGCAAAAAAAGCAACTAATATCAACACTATTTTAAGCAAAATATTCTTCTTCATAACTAACCCCTTTACTATGATAATACTAATTATAGTATACTATATAGAGAAAAAAAAGACAATGATTTTATTGAGTTAATATTGCATTTGTGATATTATAAAAATCGAGGTGTTTTTATGAAAAAAGTATTATCAATAATAGGAATTTTTGTATTAGTATTATTAATTTCCGGATGTGGATCTAGTAGTAGTAAATACTTAGAAGAAATATCATATAAAGAACTTTTAGAACTAGTTGAAAATAAAGAAACGTTCATTTTAGAAATATACCAAGATGGCTGCTCACACTGTGCAGTATTTACTCCTCGTTATAAAAAAGTTCTAAACGAATACAAAGTTCATTCTAAAGCAATTAACTTTACTAAAATAACAGAAAAAGAATACAATGAGTTTTGCGAAAAATATGGAAAAGGAATTGGTACCCCTACAGTAATGTTCTTTGTAGATGGTGAAGAAAAAACTAAAATTAATCGTCTTTCTGGTGAACCTAGTGAAAAAGAAATAATTAGAAAATTAAAACAAAACGGATATATTGAAGAAGAATAAAAAAGCATCTGATTTTTAATCAGATGTTTTCTTTTCAAATAAATTATTTATATTTTTTCGAGGCATCATAATTCTTATATTTGGTACTACTGTAATATCATACTCTTTAGTGTTATCCTCTAATTTTTCTCCATCAACACACCAATCTGATACTTTTTTCTTAAATGTTATTTTAAGATGATCTGTCTTATGAAAATAAACTCCTGGTACTTTAGTAATATCATTTGTTCTTAAATAGTACAAAGTTTTTAGTATGTCTTTTTTTCTTGTTAAATTACAAAATAAAATTTCAAATTTACCATCATCTAATTTAACATCATTATAAAAGTTATTTATTCCAGCAATTCTATTCGCATTAGAAATAATTACAAATGAATAAAGTCCATGATAAGTCTCATCACCAACCGTATAAGATAATTCATATAACTTAGTTGTATTTCTAAACTCTTTAATTCCTTCAACTATGTATGCTAAATATCCTATTTTTTTCTTTAATTCTCTACTAGTTTCATAAGGAACGTTCATAAACTTACCAAAGCCTGCAACATATGTGAAAGGTTTACCATTAACACAACAAATATCTATTTTTTGTTCTTCACCTTCTAAAAGAAGTTTTAAATTACCAATAACATCTTTACCATATCCAAACATAGCTCCAATATCATTAGTGGTACCTAGCGGAATATGTGCTAAAAGCAATTTTTCTTTTCTTAAAAAATTACCATTCATAGCTTCATTAAAAGTTCCATCCCCACCTAAAGATATAACTAAATCAACGCGCCTTAATTCTGATACTATTTTAGTAATATGTCCCTTATATTTAGAAAATATTACTTCTGGTAAATATCCGTAGTCCATTAAAATATCTAAGTATTCTGCTAAGAAATCTTTTTTAACTTTTTTACCACTATTAGGATTATATATAACTACACATGTTTTCATTATACATTTCCCCTTTCACTAACAATTTAATTATATAAATTTTACAAAAATAAATCAACATAGCACAAAAGAAAAAAAGAATAGACTTCTCTATTCTTTATAAACTAACTTTTATATTTTGCTTTTCATCTTCATTAGCTTTAAATAATTCTTGTTTTTCAAAACCAAATATTTTAGCAACTATATTTGAAGGTACTGATTCAACTAAATTATTAAAATGTGTAACCTTACGATTATATAAAAGTCTTGCTTCATTAATTCCGTTTTCTATTTCTACTAAACTATTTTGTAAGTTTAAGAATTGTTCATTAGCTTTTAATTCTGGATAATTTTCTGAAAGTGCCATAATTGATACAAATTTTTTATCTATTTCTTCAGCTTCAGAAACACTAAATCCGTTACTATTATAGTTATTTCTTAATTTTACTAATTCTTCTAATGTAGTTTTTTCATGTTTGGCATAACCCTTTACACATTCTATTATATTAGGCAATAAATCAAATCTTTGTTTCAACAACACATCAATTGCTGAAGTAGACTCTTTAACTGCATTATTAGCTCTTATAAAGCGATTATACCCTGCTATCATTACAAGTGTTAAAATTATTACTATTACTAAACATATATTAATTATCATTTCTATTCCCCCTTACTGTTCCTTAATAATCATTTTGTTTATATAGCCATCTTCACCATAATCAAATGAAACTTCATAATTAACTAAATTAAATCCTTCGAAATCTTTTAACATACCCTTAATTTTTACTATTTCATCAGGTGAAGTACCATAAGATGTTCCATTATAAAACACTTCTATTAATCTATCTTTATTTGTTTTGTTGTTTGTCATAACGTCATCCAAAGTCCAAGATACGCTTGCTTTTGGAACTGTTCCAGCAGCATTTTCATATTCTCTATTAAAACTTGCTTTTTTATTTTCTTTTTGAGTTTCCTCAAATTCTTTCTGTGCTTCTTCATATTCCTTTTGTGCTTCTTCTTGACGACGTTTTATTTCATCTTTTAACTCTTGCTCTTCTCTTTTTCTTCTGTCATTTTCCTCTTTAATGCCATTACCTATTCTTAATGCTAAAGTTACTGAAGCTATTATAAGTATAGCAATTAGAATATACAAAACATATTTTCTTTTCACAATAATACCTCCTTTTTGATTTTTCACTTCCTTTTTTACTGATACTTCATTATCAAGACTTTCTTCATCATTAGTAAGTACATCAATACTTACATTGAAAAGTTTACTCATTGCTGTTAATTTATCCATATCTGGTTTTGATTGACCTAACTCCCATTTAGAAACTGTCTGTCTTGTAACATCTAGCTTTTCTGCTAACTGTTCTTGGGATAAAAGGCTTTTTTTTCGCAATAACATCAGCTTTTCTTCAAATTTCATATAAACACCTCACCTAACTCTTTGAGCATTAAATCCCCAATCAAATTTAATGGCTCAATAATATCATTTTTCATTTGGTAAGTCTAGCAATTCAAACAGGAACTTTGTCAACTAAGATTAACATTCACCATAAAAATCACTGTCTCTACCTATTCTATAATGATTATAACATATGAAATTCTAAATAATAAGAAAACAAATAATAAAATTTGATAGGTTTACATAAAAAAACATATAATAAATATTATATGTTTTGTGGAGCAATATATTTCTTGCCAAGTTTTTCAACGTAAACTTTAATCTTCTCTTCACTCATTTGAATCCAATTTTTATCTGTATAATACCAATTAAAATCTCTTTCGTTACTTAAATATGCGCCTTCATATAAAACGTTTTTAATATTAAATAACTGATATGGTATTCTAATAACTGCATAATAATCAGTAAAATCATATTTTTTATCTTCTTCTTTTGTTAGAATTGAACCAGTATTATAGTTTCTTGTATAAATTCTTATATGATCTTCTTGTTTAATATAAGATTTACTCCAGCTATCACCTACAGTGTAAATATCATTCATTTCCTCTTTAGTGCTTGATGCAGGGATAATAATTTCCCATCCTGAAATAGATAAGTCATCACTACTATTATGATGATTACTATAAGTTACTTTAGATACTACTCCATAAAATCCTAAAGCATAAGCTTTTCTTCTTACAGCGGGCCAAGTACTATCTCCCATAGTAATACCATAAGTCTCATCTTCTCTTAATAATAAAACTTTTAGGCCGTGTTCTTCATACCTTTTTTTCTCATATAAAGATTGTTCCAAATTAAGTGCTTTTTCGTCAATAACAGAATTAGAAGCTCCTGGATCACTTCCACCATGTCCTGGATCAATTAAAATATCATACCTATATTCAAATTCTTCAACTTTTACTTTGACATTATTATTATCATAAGAAAAAGTTACAAGTTTATCACCTAGTTTTGCTCTTACTATTTGATATTGCATTTCTAATTTATTAACTACTTTTTCATCATTAACTGAAGAAATCCACATATAATAAGTACCATCTTTTAAATTCGTTAAATTAACTTCTCCATTATAATAATACTTATCCTCTTTATTTAAATCATAGCTTGTACAATTTTTCTTATTCTTATCACAAAATCTAAGCTTAAAACTACCATTATTGTTTTTTAAATAGCCTCTTAAATAAATTCCATCATCAATAAATTTCATATCAGAAATCAAATTAGATTCCATTAAATCTGTAACGTTTGTAATATCACCATTTGGTAAAACATTTACACGTCTTATTTTAGTCGCTGTATTTCCACTATCGTCAGTTACTTTATAGATAACTTCATATACACCAACTTGATTAATATTAACTTTGTTATCAATTAAAATTTTATTACTTGCTTTACTATCATAATTATCAACTACATTGTATCCAGGATCATTATAACTATTACCTACAACAATATTTATTTCTTCATCACCATTTAATGTTATAACAGGTGCTTCATCATCAACTACTTCAACATATCTTGTAAAAGTATACTCTTTATCATCATAATTAACTTTATACTTAACCTCATACTTACCTAGTTTTGTAATATCAATCATCGAGTAATCAACTACCACTTGATTGGATAAATCCTTATTCCCAACTTTTACTGTAGCACCTAAATCATTATAATTTTGATAAACTTTTAAGGTTACTACTTCATCACCCACTAAAGAAAAAGTAAGACGTTGATTTTTCAAAAAGAAATATAACAAAATACTAGATATTACTAACATAATACTCAATGTTATAACAAATATTATAATTATTTTTTTACTAAAAATATTCTTCATACATAACCTCTACTATCTCATTATAACATGCTAAAAAAAGAAAATGAACTAATTATTTTTTAGTTCATTATACAAAATACAAATTATTGTTGGTAGTGCAAAAACACATGGCAATACATATCTAAAATACGTATTAGCAGGTCCTACAATACATACTAAAATAAATGTCAATGATGGCAATAATACCACAATATATTTTTTCATTTTATTAACTATTAACATACCTATTAATAAAATATGAATCCAAACTACTATTCCTATATTACTAATAGCACCAATTACTGGAATATAAGGAAAAGCTTCTGCAATACCTTTTAATCCGATTCTTAAATAAGATAAATTATTATAATGATAATCAAATCCGGCCTCAGGTAATTTATGATTTAAATCAGTATATACATACCAAGCACTAGTATTAGGATAAAAATAACCATATATATTATTTATAGTTGCATCAATATATACAACTGGTCTTTTTAATAAATACTTAAACCATACTTTAAAATAATCTTTTAATTCTTCATCTGTAGTATACTTATTAAATTTATTTTTAACAGGATCAGATAAATCAGTACGATATCTTTCACCTAAATCATTATATCCTAAGACTTTATCAATTGTTTTTTTATCTTCATCACTAATTTCTTCATCATAATATTTAGCTAGCCTTGCAGTTTGTTGAAAAGGCACTGATAACATTTCTCTAACACTTGTATTAGCAATTTCATAGTGAGGTAATAATACTTTATTATAGCCAATATACATTCCAATATTAAATACTAATACAAGAATGATTGGTAGCATTAATTCCTTCTTTAAAATGCATACAACAGGAAGTGATAGAATAATTGTATATATACCATTATTTCTAAATAAGATAATTAACAATACTAAAATTGCAAATCCTATATACTTTTTCTTACTCCATTTAAATTTCAACATATCATATAACATGATCACATAAAGAAATACAAGTGATGAGAATATAACATCTTTAACAGCAGTCATCGCATATAAAGGAAATAGCGGTACTAAAGAATATATTCCTAAAACAACTAAAATTAAAGTATTATTGACTTTTAACTTCTTTAAATAATATATAGAATAAGCAAAAACACTTATAACAATACTTAACTGTACTATAGAATATAAAAACATTCCAAAGTTAACATTGCCTATTAAGTAACCAAATTTAAATAATCCACCTAGTAATAACGTATGAATAAGAGGATTAAAATTAGTAAGAGTTACATTAGGATTTAATAATACTACACTATCCATATATCTAGTATGTATTCCCATAACCTCTTTTATTTGATTAGCAGCATCATAATTAATAATTACTGGATAAAATGCTATTATATATGGTAGGTAACATATTAAAATAACTATAAAGCTAAACATAAAAGGATGCTTATCAAATAAGTCAAATATTTTAGGTAATTTTTTATTTTTTAACTTACTTTTTTTAACTACATTATCAAATAATTTAATACTAGTATTAAAAAGGGTATAATATCCGATAAACTTTAATATTGAAAAAATAATTAAAGCAATATTTCCAGTTACTAAAGAGGCATTATGTACTACATCATAACTATATCCAAATACCATTAATAAACTGAAAATTATCGAAATAATTGAATACGTTAATTTATTTTCAAATTTAAATAAATATTTTTTATAAAAGCATATTAGTAAAACAGCTAATACAACATAAGTCATCATCATAGTATTACTACGTGTAAACTTAAGCTTAGATGTTACTTGAAACAAAAGACTAAAAGTTGTAATTATACCTAATAAAACACTAATTAGATTAGTATGCTTACTCCACTCTATTTTTTTTACCTTATCATTAAAAATAAATTTCTTTTGAACAAAGTAATTAACCAAAAATAGTATTATTTCAATTGGAATTTTAATAACTGTTTCATATATATTAGTAGCATCATAAATTAGACTTACTAAAGTTGCAGATACAAACATTTGGATTACCACTAGTACATAATACTTAATTAATGTATTAGCATCCATTACCTTATCATTTTTCTTAAATACACTATTTCTATTTAGTAAATAATTAATTAGTGAAGAAATAATTCTGGCTAAGATAGTAGCAATTAAAATATAATTAACTACTTTATTTCCTTTTAATAAAATGGAAAATACTGTAAAAAGTGATAAATCTAAAACAAAAGATATCCCAGCTGATACAATATACTTTAAAAATAGTTTATATTTTTTTATAAGATCTAATATTTTTTCCATAATTAATTACCTATTTTCTTTCTTGGTGTTTTAGTATTGCAACTTCTTGAGCTAAAGTTGTTATTTTAACTTTTTGATTAGATACTATTTCACTTAAAACAAATGTTATAAATAATAAAAGTCCAAAACCTAAGAAAAATATAAAGTTTGATACCGTTGCTATTCCCATCCAATTACAAATAGTTTTTAATAAGTCTGGTATTAAAACAGCAACTATCATTGACAAACTAAATAGTAACCAAAGAAGTGCATATTTAATAATTAATTTTCTTTTTACAACATTACGCCATACATATATAACAAATAATAATGCAATTATTATAAGTATAGCAACTAGTCTTGCTGGCATATTAATCATTTCCTTTCTTAAAAGATGTAGCTGCAATTATTATTGCTAGGCTAACCTTAATCATATAATAGATAGATTTAATTGGATTAATTGAACTCTTTCCATTTTCTCTTTTATTCATCTTTACTGGAATTTCACTTACTTCATATCCCTTTTTTATTACTGTTACAATAGTATCTGGTTCAGGATAATCTATTGGATAATTACAAGAGAATAGTTCTATTATTTTTTTATTACAAGCTCTAAATCCACTAGTAGGATCATATATTCTTTTAGCTGTTACAAACTCAATTAATTTAGATAAAAAATTAATCCCAAGACGTCTTAATCTAGTAGATTTAAAAGTACTTAATTCACTTACAAATCTAGAACCTATTACTATATCATTACCCTTCTTTATTTCATCAATTAAGTCTTTTATATAAGAAGCATCATGTTGGCCATCGCCATCAAACTGAATAGCTATATCATAATCGTTATAATAAGCATATTTATAACCAGTTTGAACAGCCCCTCCTATTCCTAGATTAAATGGTAAATCTATATAATTTATTTTATTATCTATTAACACTTGTTTAGTATTATCATTAGATCCATCATTAATAACTATATAATCTAATGTAACTCCTTTTATTTTAGTATCTTCTATCCTTTTTACCGTATTTACAATACTTTTTTCTTCATTGTAACAAGGAATAATTACTAACGCTTTCATAATACCGCTCCTCTTTTCAAAGATATTTTATCATACCAATTTAAAAAAGCAATATAGTAACAAAATTGCTTTACACTTTAATACATTTATTTAATTTGATTATTAATCCACTTCATAATTACATCTACTATATAATTAACTTCGTTGTTAGTTAAATCATGATCAGGGAGGATATGATACCATTTATATAAACAACTTCTACAACAAGTAGCAGTAGCATGTTGAGCAATAAAAACAGGATGTCCATGCATCGGAGTCTGTTTTCCATCATTAGGTAAATTACACGGTGCTAATCTTTTAGAAATAAAGTCTATAGCATGACTTCTAATCTTATCCATACCTTTTTCTTTTACATATAATATATCTTTATCTTTAAGCCTAAATTTACTTCTAAAACTAGATTTAGATAGTCTTTCGAATAAATTATCAATATCATTATTCATCATATCATCACCTATTATACAATAAAAAAACGACTTACTAAGTCGCTTAATTTCAATATGGTGGAGCATAGCGGGATCGAACCGCTGACCTCCACGGTGCAAACGTGGCGCTCTCCCAGCTGAGCTAATGCCCCATATGAGTTGTAATTCAACTCAGTGATAACATCATAACACTTAGAATATTAAGTTGTCAATACATTTTAATCCAAAATAATAAAATCTTTGTCTTTATGAGGTTCTTCAAATAATAAATCTCGATAATTCTGTTGTCTTAGTGCTTCATACACCACTATAGCAACACAATTAGATAAATTTAATGCTCTAACGTTACTTGTCATTGGAATACGCATGCATCTATTTAAATCATGTCTTAATATTTCCTTAGGAATTCCTGTTGATTCTTTTCCAAATATTAAATAAATATTCTCATCTTTATTAGAATAATCAAAACTAGTATGAGGCTTATGACCATATCTAGTAAAGTAATAATAAGTGCCTTTATTTTTACTTGCAAAATCATCAAAATTCTTATAAACAGTATAATCTAATTTATCTATATAATTAACACCACTTCTTATTAAATGCTTTTCATCAAGTGAAAAACCAAGTGGTTCAATCAAATGTAATTTAGTACCAGTAGCAACACAAGTACGCATAATATTACCCGTATTGCCAGGTATCTCAGGTTCGTATAACACAACATTTAACATAACTAATCACCATGTACTTCATATTCATCCAAAATTTGTTCTACATCACTTATTAGTAAATTACTATTAGCATTTTTACTCTTGAAGTCAACTATCTTTCCATCTTCAAACAACATAATAGCAGGATAAGAATAGATCTTATCATTAACAATATACTTATCATTTATCTCTTTTAATAATAAATCTTTATCTGCTACATCAGTAATATTGAAATAAACAATTTTATCTTTTAAATGTCTTTTTTGAATAAGCCTCTTTAAAGACACTTCTAAACTACGGCAATCTTCATCATCGGCAACCCCCATATAAAGTATTACTGTTTGATTATCGCTTATGTAATTATGAACTTCATTATATCTCACTTCACTAACAACTCCCTTTAATACTGGAATAGTTTTAGCATAATCCTGATATGATATATACCAACTTCTTAAAAAGAAAACTAAAATAATAGTTACAACAAATATAGCCCCAACTATAATATAATTTTTTCTAGGAATTTCTCTTAACTTCTCTTTCTTTGTTTTAAGTTCTTTTACCATATAATCATATCCTTTCCACATATTATTAGTATAACAAAAAAATGATGAAAAAACAAATTAGTTTTCATCATTTTAATTTATATTATTGGTTTCTAGCTTCAGCTTTTTTTCTTAACTCTGTATTTAGTATTCTTTTTCTAAGTCTTATACTTAAAGGTGTAATTTCTACTAATTCATCTGAATTAATATAATCTAGTGCATATTCCAAAGGAATTGGTCTAGGACGTTTTAATACAACAGTTTTATCACTACCAGCAGCACGCATATTAGTTAATTGCTTACCTTTTACAACGTTAACTGCTAAATCGTTATCTCTATTATGTTCACCTACAATCATACCTTCATAAACTTCAGTACCTGGTTCAATAAACATAACACCACGTTCTTCAAGTGAACCCAATGCATAAGCAGTAGCTTTACCATTTTCCATAGAAACAAGAACACCAATACTACGTTCACCTACTTCAACATTAGCAACTGGACGATATTCTTTGAATGTATGGTTAATAATACCGTAACCTTTAGTTAATGTTAAGAAGTTAGTAGTAAATCCAATTAATCCACGTGAAGGAATAGTATAAACAATCTTAACTTGTCCATTAACATTAGTCATACTTTCCATAATAGCACCACGAGTACCTAATTGTTCAATAACTGTACCTACGGTATCTTCAGGAGCATCGATCATTAACTCTTCATATGGTTCCATTTTAACGCCATTTTCTTCTTTTAAGATAACTGCTGGTTTTGATACTTGTAATTCAAAACCTTCTCTACGCATATTTTCTATTAAGATACCTAAATGAAGCTCACCACGACCTGATACAATCCATGATTCACTATCATTTTGTTTAACTTTTAAACTTACATCTCTTTGAGTTTCTTTAATTAAACGTTCTTCTATTTTTCTTGCTGTTAATATTTTACCTTCCCTACCAACAAATGGAGAAGTATTAACACCGAAAGTCATTTGAAGTGTTGGTTCATCTATATGTAATATTGGTAACGGATTTCTCTTACCTGCTTCACATAAAGTTTCACCTACAGAAATATCCATAAGTCCTGCTACAGCGCATATATCCCCTGCTTCTGCTTCTTCTATTTCAATTCTTTTTAATCCTAAATATCCAAATAATTTTTGTACTCTAAATTGTTTAACTGAACCATCAAGTCTCATACAGTCAACCATTTGACCTACTTTAATTTTACCATTATGAACTCTACCAATACCAATTCTTCCTACATAATCATTATAATCTAATAATGCTGGTTGGAATTGTAAATCAAGATTAGGATCTCCACTTGGTGCAGGGATTTCGCTAATAATTAAATCAAGTAATTCAGTAAATCCTGGTGTTTGTGTACTTAAATCATCACTTAAACTACAAGTTCCATTAATAGCAGATGCATAAACTACTTTAAAGTCTAGCCAATCTTCATCAGCACCTAAATCAATAAATAAATCTAATACTTCATCAAGTACTTCTTTACATCTTGCAGATTCTTTATCTACTTTGTTAATTACAACAATTGGTTTTACATGTGCTTCTAGTGCTTTTTTTAATACGAATCTAGTTTGAGGCATAGTACCTTCATAAGCATCAACTACTAATAAAACACCATCAACCATGTTCATGATACGTTCTACTTCACCACCAAAATCAGCATGTCCTGGAGTATCTAATATATTAATACGATACCCATTATAATCTACTGCTGTAGTTTTAGCTAAAATAGTAATACCACGTTCTTTTTCTATTTGGTTAGAGTCCATAGTAACATTACTTAAATCTTCATTATCACGAAATGTTCCACTTGTTTTTAATATTTCATCTACTAATGTAGTTTTACCATGGTCAACATGCGCTATAATTGCTATATTTCTCTTTTTCATAATTACACTTCCCTTTAAAAACTTTCTAAATTATACCACAAATTACGAGAAAATCAATATTTTAGCCTTATAAAATACTTTAATGTATAATTATTAAGAATAAACATCACTATATAATGGTGATTCAAATGAATAATAGTTCAATATGGTTAAAAGGTATTAAAACTAAGCTATTACCACAATTAAAAGAAAATATAACTACCGATGTACTAATTATTGGAGGTGGAATAACAGGAATTACTACAGCATTTTATTTAAAAGATACTAAGTTAAATATAACTATAATAGATAGTAATAAGATAGCACATGGAACTACAGCTAAAACAACTGGTAAGTTAACATATCTTCAAGATTCTCTATTAAATAAAATTAAAAATAATTATGGTTATAATGCCACCACCAATTACATAAACAGTCAGAAAGATGCAATAAATTTAGTAAAAAATAATATCTTAGAATATAACATTAAATGTAATTTTGAAAGTAACAGTTCATATATATTTACTGATAAAGAACAAGACATTTCTAAAATAGCAACTACTGCCAAAATATTATCTAAAGCTAAAATAGATTATAAATTAAGTAAAAACATTCCAATTAAATATCCTTGTAAATATAGTCTAAAAGTTAATGATACAGCAGTATTTAATCCTGTTAAATATATATTAGGCTTAAAAGAGGTACTTCTTAAACAGAAAAATATTCATATATACGAAAAAACTAAAGCTATAGATATGTATAAAGAAGACGAATTTTATATAGTTAAAACAGAAAAATATGCAATTAGAGCTAAAAAGATAGTTCTTGCTTGTCATTATCCATTTTTCTTAACTCCTGGGCTTTTTCCTTTTAAAACTTATTTAGAAAAATCATTTGTAACAAGTGGATTAATTGAGAAGAATAAAATGTTTAACGCTATAAGTATAGATGGTAAACATTCTATTAGATATTATTCTGATTCAAAAGATTATATAATTTATGTTGGACTTTCTAATACATTGAAAGATAATATAGATAATGAAAAAAAAAATAATGAACTATTATGGCATGTTAAATCGCATCTTACAAAAGACATAAAATATTATTGGTTTAATTATGATGTTATAACGCCTGACGGATTACCTATTATTGGATACTATGAAAAAAATAATCCTAATTTATTAATTGGAACAGGTTTTAATACTTGGGGAATGACTAATGGAACTATTGCAGGTAAAATTTTGAGCGATTTAATTAAAAAGAAGGATAATAAATATTCATATTTATTCGACCCTAGACGTTGCACAACTCCTACCAAAATAATTAATACTATTGGATATAATTTTGAGAATGGTATGTCGTTTATTTGTGGAAAGTTTAAAAATAATTATAAGTTTTATCCTAAAAATGTAAAAGTTGAAATGCGTGATGGCAAAAAGTGTGGCATTTATATTGACGAAAATAATAAAGAACATATTGTTTCTAATATATGTCCCCATATGAAATGCAATTTAATTTTTAATACAACAGATAAAACTTGGGATTGTCCTTGTCATGGATCTAGATTCGATATTGATGGTAAAGCTATAAAAGGTCCAAGCGTTTATAATATAAGTATAAAATAATACAAGTTATGTATTATTTTTTTTAATTGAAATAAAATTCTTTATCATTTTATATAACCATGATAGTACTAATATAATTAATAATATTCTAATAGGTACTTTTATTCTAGAAGTAATTTGTTCTAGAATAACCCAATTATTACCTAGAGTATATCCGAAATAAACAAAAACAAAAGTCCAAGGAATACTACCTATCGTTGTATATATTAAAAACTTTTTAAAGGATAATCTTGCAATACCAATAGGAAGAGATACTAATGTTCTTACAATAGGAACATTTCTTCCAATGCAAGCAGCAATAAGTCCATATTTGTCATACCAAGAATTACTCTTTTCTATTTCGTTATCCTTCATAAAAAAATATTTTCCATATTTTTTAGCAAAGCCCTTCCCACCAAAATATCCCATATAATAAATGATAACTGCGCAAAAAACGCTACCTAAAAGACCTGTAATAAAAGCACCCCAAAACGAAAAAATACCACTTCCTGCTAGTATTCCACCTGTAGCTAATATAAGTTCACTTGGAATTATAATTATAACTGCTTCTAAAACCATGCCTAAAAACATTCCAAAATATCCAAAGTTACCAATTAAACTTAATACATAATTATCCACACTATCACCTTTTAAATTATATGTTTCTATTTTTAACTAATGAAATTATTTGACCCTAGCTATTTAATATCATATAATTATAAAGAAGAATAAAAGAAAGGAATTATTATGACAGAAAAATTAGTAAACTTTTTTGTAAAACTCTTTGGAGGTAACAAAAATAGTGAATTAGGAAAAATAGCAATAATAGCAATACTATCTATGCTACCAATTATAGAACTACGTGGAGGATTAATTGCAGCAGCATTATTAAATTTAGATGGTTTATTAAGTTTTATTGTATGTTATATCTTTAACCTTTTACCAATTCCTTTTATCTTATTATTAATAAGATGGATATTTAAACAATTCAAAAAGACTAAACATCTAGGTAAAATAGTAGATAAAATGGAAGCTAAAGTAGAAAAGAAAAAAGGTCAAATAGAAAAATATGGTTATTGGGGATTATTCCTATTTGTAGCAATACCTCTTCCTGGAACAGGAGCATGGACTGGTGCTTTAATAGCAGCTATGTTAGATATGGATAAAAAGAAATCTTTCTTAGCAATTACACTAGGTGTTGCTGGAGCAGGAATTATTATGATGATACTATCGTATGGATTATTAAAAGGAATTATTGGATAGAAAAAAGACTTTACATTTTTTGTAAAGTCTTTTTATTAACCCAAATAATATGAAGTATGAAGTAATACTCTACTGATTAGTTGATCTCCTTGATAAGTAGATAAATAAGTCTCATATCCACCAGATGCAACTCTATTAGAAGTAACTATAAACTTCTTACCTTGTAATGCATCATCATTAGACCAAATATCAATAACAACTTTATTATTTTCAACATACCCAACAATATATATTGGATAATCGCATTGATTTTTAAATTGATAATCGACCCAATCTCCTCCTACAGTAGCATCTTGTCCTTTTGGAACATAGTTAACAGCATAACCATGATTATACCTCACAACTGTTTGTAATCCTGCTAGTAATTGAGCATTATATAGTGTAGTAGATACTTGACACACTCCTCCACCACAACCATATCCAGAACTTGATTGAACAGGAGCCACTTTATAACCGTTATCACATGTATAAGGCCCTACTACTTGTCTAAAAGAAAATACTTGATCTTTTTCTAATAAAGTACCATTAAGCTTACTTACTGCTATTTCAATATTTTGTCCTCTATTACCATAATTATTAAAATCCGTTGAAAAAGTAGATATTTTTTTATTTATCAAAGATAATTTTGTTTCTTTCTTTTTTATTACGGCACCCGATATTTCAACATTAAAATTGTCTTCGTCACTAATAAATTTACTTTTTTCACTATTCAAATAACTAACTAAATCTTGCTTGGTTTTTTCAATGTCCATTTTATATCCATCACTACCAGCATCAAATACTACAACATGTTCGGGATTTAATACTAATTTTTCTTCTTTAACATCGCAATTAACTTTACTTGCTAAATCCTTTATTATTGCTTCAATTTTTTCATCTACAAAATTAACATTCAAAGAATACTTTCTTAAAGATTCGCCTTTTATTAATTTGATTTTATCAGAATATGAAGCATTTTTACTATCTTCTTTTATTTTATTAATAACAGAATCAACATCTATAATTGGTTCGAAATCTTTTAATTTATATTTAACTGTTTTGCCATTATATATAAAATTTATATCTTTATTTAAAGCATTGTTAATTAAAGTATTAACTTTTCCTTCTAATTTATTAAAATTAACATCAGAAAAACTGTAATCATTAATATAAGTACTTTTATATGTTTTATTCTTGTATTCAATCATTAACTCTTGATAGTAAATAGATACAAATACTCCTAAAAAAATAGAAAGTACGCCTATAGAAGTTAAAATAAATATAACTATATGTCTAGCCTTTATCTTTCGCATACTCCCTACACCTATCCTATCATATACAGTATAATATATCTTCTTTCTATTATCAATATAAAAAGAAATATTTAGGATAATCCTTGCATATAAAAACCCAATTGATTTTAACTCAATTAGGTTTATTTTAAGAATTATTTGTTTTTTTCTTTTTTTACTTTTTTCATAAATTCTTTGTATTGTCTTTTTATTCGTTTTTCGTATCCTTTTTTTTCTTTTTTATATTCATCATTTAATTCATCTGAATATAATTCCTTGTATGGATTACCTTTTACAAGTGATACTCCTGTAACAAGCGCTGAAATACCAAACCCTATAGCAATTGGTACAATACAATCTAATCCATTAGAAGCATCTACACAAGTAAAAGCAGCTGTCCCAGCAAGACCACCAGCACCAATACTAGCTATTAAATATTTTGTATTGTTATATTTACGTTCTTGTTTTTTATCTTCCCAGAAATCACCAACTTCTTCTCTTGTTAATTGATAATCTTCTTCTAATATTCTTGAAAAATCAGCTTTAAAATTATTAATTTTTGACATTTTAATATTCCCCCTTAAAGATGTTTGCTATTATAGCATAATCGATAATAAATGTCAAATTACACTAAATTCAACTCTTTATCTATTGGTAACTCTATAATAACATCAGTACCAGAGTACTTTAAAGAAGAATATTTTAAGGTGCCTTTATGTCTTTCAATTATATCTCTTGATAAATTAACTCCTATTCCTGTACCATGAGATTTTGTAGTATAAAAAGCTTCACCTAAATGTTCTAATTCTTCACTAGTCATACCTATTCCATTATCACTAATAATAATTTTTATTTTATTATCAAGAAGTTCTGTTTTAATAGATATAACTAATTTTTGATCCTCCATTTTTGCTTCAATACTATTTTTTATAATATTAATAAATACTTGCTTCAACCTATTATAGTCAGCCATCATATAAACTTCATCATCTATTATGTCAAGTGTCATCGATATATCATTATCTTTAAGTAAACCTTCAATAGATCTTACTAATTCTTCCAAAAGCATAATTATATCTATGATATCCTTTTCAATCTTTATTTTAGAATAATCTAAATAGTCATCCATAAGTGATAATGTTCGATTGATCTCACTTTTAACTATTGGAATATATTTGTTAATTTTATCTTTATTATTAAGATCTATCATATCTAAATATCCTTTACATACTGCTATAGGATTTTTTATTTCATGAGTTATTTTAAATAAAGAGTTCCTTATTGTTTTTTCTTTTTCCAATTCTTTTATAGCACCATTTAAAGTAATAAAATCTTCTATTTTTTGAATTAAATAATAATAACCAATACTAGTCATATAAAATATTGCTACTGTTATAATTATACTTAATAAATTAATGACAAGAGTATTGTTAGGACCTATAAAACAAAATGTTAGAAATGATAAAACAAAACTTTTAATTATAGTAAAACTATTAATTATATATCTTGAAGTAATAGATTTATTATTAGAAATTACATATATAGCAAAATATGCTACATACTCAAAAATAACTATCCAAGGATTATAACCAAACATAATTATAGAATAAATAACTAAAATAATAGAAATAACTACTGCTGTTATACGTCTACCTTTTAAATATGCAAATAAAAGTGGAATGTTTATCAAAACAGATACATAACAGTCACTTTTAAAATATCCAAACTTAGTTAATAAAAATAAAGATAATAATAATGCAACATCAAAATAATTATTGATTGTATTTTTATTCTCATCACTTTTATAAACTATAAAAATAAGATATATAAAAAGTGGAAATAAAAGTAAAATTGTATTTAATACAAAACCATCAAAAAACCTCATATAATGCCTTCTTTCTTTTTACATTATATGAGATTATTTTGTCGAAATTTGTCGAATTTTGTCTAAATATATTATTTTATTTTAAATCATCAATATATTTTTTTAATTGTTTTGAATTAGGTCCTAATATTATTTTTAACTGATTATCAATTTCAACTATACCTTTAGCACCCAATTTTTGAATAGCTTCTTTATCTACTATTGATATATCCTTTAAAGTAACTTTAAATCTAGACAAATTAACTTCAGTAGCTAATATATTATCTTTACCTCCAAGATAATCTACTAACTTGTTTAATTGTAAATGTGCATCTTTTTTTCCAGCCTTTAATATAGCTAAAAGAATTATGAACACTACTACTAAAATAATTATGTATTCAACTTTCATTTTTCTTCACCACAATCATTATACTATAATATATAGTTTTTTCCAAATCTATTTATTACGCAATCTTTTTATAACTTGTATTAAATCTAGTATAAACAATATAACTAATAAACTAGTCATAATATAAGGAATATAGTTAATACCATCACTACTACTAGATGATACTTCGTTATTATCCATTTCTATCTTTATTTTATAAATATTACTATTTCCATCTTCATCACTAACAATTATTTTAATTATACTGCCATCTTTTAAACTTTCATTACCAACAATTTCAGTTTTGTACCCATTACTGGCAAAAGCTATAATATCAAGTTCCTTTTCGTTTTTTATTTTCAAAGTATATTCAAATTTTTCTTTATCAAAATTAATGTCATATCCTTTAATTTTTAAATTATCCAAATAAAGATCGTCTGAAACGTTCTCCTCTTTTATGACAATAATTTTATAAACTTTTTCACTATTATCTTCTGCTTTTACTGTTATAGTTACAGTATTCTTACCCAATTGAAATTTTTCATTACCAGATATTTCTACTTTTGAAGATTCAAGTTCAGGTACTGCTTTTATATCAAGACTATCAACATTCTTACCAACTTTGTACTCATATTCAACAATATCTTTTTCGAATTCTATATCTTTACCATCTATAGTTAACGATTTTAAATAAGCATTGGCATTTCTTGTATCTGGTCTAGAAATTGTAATTAAGTAATTTTTAGTATTTCCATTATTACCAGTTACAGTAACAGTAAATTCATTTCTTCCATATTCTAATGATTTTTCACCTGTACCAGATACACTAGCACTAGTATCACTTGCAGTTGCTTTTATAACTACTTTATCACTATCAACCACAGCAGAATAACTAGTTACACTTCTAGAAAACGTAGGAGATAATGTTCCTTTATCTATAGTTAAACTAGCTAATGAAATATCATTGCTTTTCTCTTTGTTTACAATTACTTTATATACTTTTGAACTACCAGATTCTGAAGTAACTGTTATTTTAAAAGTTTCACTATCTTTAGTTAAATTCTTAGTACCTGCGCCTATTACTTTAGCACTACCATTAGCACTTGCTGATATAGTAATTTTATTAGATTTAGTATATACAATATAAACAGTTGTATTACTTTTAAATGAAGGACTCATCGTACAATTATCGCAATTACTAACACTTAAAGATTTTAATGTATTAACACTAGACTTTACATTAACTTTACTAACAGCATCATCTAAAGACGCCACTAAATTATCATCATTATAAAGTTTTAATGCTGATACCGTTATATTTTTACTACCAGAAGCCTCACTAGGAAACTTTATTTTTAAACTACCAAAATCAGTAACATTAGCACCATTAATAACAAGATTATTATTATTAATAGTAGCATCAACACCATTTTTTGCTTCAAAAGTTATACTTGAAGAATTATCTACTTTAATAACTGCTTCCAATTTATTATAAGTAACATCTTCATCAAGTGTAAGTGACATACCACAAGATAATACATTCCCCGCTACATTAGTACTATCACAATTTAATTTCAAACTAGATGCATAAACACTTCCTGGTAAAATTAAAAATAAAAACGACATAATAATTAAATACTTCTTCATATTACAATCCCTCTATTCTATTACTATAATAATAACAAAAAATATTAAAAAAGTAAATTTATTTAATCTAATTTACAAACATCATCATTATTAATTATTAATTAGAATATTATGAATTATAGGTATTAACACGACACCAGATAAGAAGAGTTGAATATCTTATAATAGAAAAAGATAAAAAGGAGTTGATTAGATGGGTGAAAATTGTTGTTGTTTTACTAAAACATTAAAAATAATCGATCTTTTACAACGCAGTGCTGAAAAAGATGAATGTTTTGATAATACATGTAATAGACCATTTTTAGGAGTAGAAGTACCTACTCTATGCTTAAACACTAGACCTATAACTTTCTATGGATGTAACAATAATTTAATAGAACTTGATTATTCTACAACTATAAATGGTGAAGCAAGTACTGGTAGAAGCAGCATATTTAGAATTGAAAAAGTTGATGACGGATGTGTAGTAGTATCTATTCTTATTGCAAATCCAGATACAACAGATACAACTAGGCCATATATAACTACTAGAAATACAGCTACTATTAATTTAGGATGCGTATGTGCAATAAAATGCTTAGGCGATACTATAGTTGATTTATAAGAAAGGGGGAAGAAAAAATGTGTGGAAACAATAATGAATGCTCTTGTTCTTTTATCAAAACACTAGAACTAATTCTTATGCTTCAACAAAAAGGAGAAGTATGTGATGTAGAAAATGGATGTAGTAAACCTTTCCTAGGACCTATTTTAAATAATGTATGTTTAAATACAAGACCTATTTCATTGTACAGTTGTTGCAATAACACATTATGGACAATGCCTTATACATTAAATGGAACACCAGGAACAAGTACAGTATTTAGAATTGAAAACTTAGATGATAATTGTGCAACATTTAGAGTATTAGCACCAAATCCTAATACTGAAGAGCAAGAAACCTATCCTTATGTAGCTACTAATGATTATTTCACTATTAACTTAAAATGTATTGGTGCAATAAAATGTTTAGGTGATACATACATAAGTGGAGTATAAAAGACCTATGGTCTTTTTTTCTAAAAAAAAAGCAACATAAGTTGCTTAAATACTCCTTAGTTTTATAGATAAAATATCTTCTATTATTATAGTTTTACCATCACTAGTTAATAAGTGATCTCCTACTTTACTTACTATACTAGAATTAAATATTCCATCTTTTGTTTTTATTTCCACTGGTACATTAAATACAAATTGTCTATTCTTAAGCATATTATTTACTGTACCATTTAAACTATTATCTTCTATAATAGATTCATCATTTCTTACTGGTTCTATTAAATTGCCATACTTGGAATAGTATACGTTTTTATTATTGTTAATTTTTCTATTAGGAGTATTTTTAAAAATAGAAGGTAAATCCTTACTCATAACATCACTCTTTCTATAAATATTTTATGTATGAAGTAAATAAAAATTACTAAAAAATTCCATAATAATATTGGTGATATAATGAAAAGAAAATTCAAATTAGATAAGACAACTGTTATATGTATATCAATATTTTTTATAATAAGTGTAATATCTATATACTCTGCATCAATGTATTTATCACCTACTTTAGGTAATCTGGCACTAAAACAAAGCTTATGGTATCTAATAGGTATAATAGTAATAATAATTATTATCAAAACCAAGAATAACTTTTTCTATAAATATGCTTGGTATATATATTTAATTAACGTAATTTTATTAGCTGGACTACTATTTGTAGCACCAGATATTAACGGTAGTAAATGTTGGTACATAATAAAAGGTATTGGTAGTATTCAACCTAGTGAATTCATGAAAATATCTCTTATTTTAATATTAGCTAAAACTTTAGATAGTTTTCACTTAAATAATAAAAAGCCAAAGTTAAAAGATGAATTTGTTTTATTAATTAAAGTGTTTTTTATAGTAATGATTCCTAGTGTTTTAACGTTTTTAGAACCAGATACAGGTGCAGTAATAATTTATTTTATTATTACATTAAGTATGTTATTTATAAGTGGTATAAACCTTTTTTGGTATTTATTATTAGGCATTATTATTTCTATAATTGGTGGCATATTTTTCTATTTATACTTTTTAAAACAAGATTTATTTATTAGTATTTTTGGTAGTAATTTTTTCTATCGAATGGATCGAATTATTAATTGGAAAATTGGTAGTGGAATGCAATTAGAAAACTCACTAGCTGCTATAGGTTCTAGTTATATAACAGGACACGGTTTTAATAAAACTCCTCTATATTTTCCAGAAGCCGGAACTGATTTTATATTTTCGGTATATGCTTCCAATTTTGGATTAATTGGTTCACTCTTTCTAATAATTGTCATTTTTATATTTGATATTAATATTACTAAACTAGGAAAAGTTACTGTAAATAGAATAGATAAGTATATAACTGTAGGTATTTTAAGCATTTTTTTATATCAGCAAATACAAAATATAGGTATGACTATAGGAATGTTACCTATAACAGGTATTACTCTACCTTTTATAAGTTATGGTGGAAGTAGTTTATTATCTTATATGATATTAACTGGATTACTTTTAAATATTTATAATACCAAAGAAAAGAAGATGAAATATTATTAATCTGAAGTTGTAAAATAAAAGTAGACACAAAAAAGATGTGTTTACTTTTTCTTTGGT
>OIYG01000143.1_pt1 | contig 78817 bp, 68 predicted proteins | sample 1587861 | NCBI WGS metagenome assembly OIYG01 (sample SAMN03283272) | human gut metagenome | biome: human-associated habitat; material: feces | host: Homo sapiens | place: Peru | collected 2012
GCTCCAGGCCTTCCAGGAACTCCAGGGAAGCGCCGCCGCCGGTGGAGATGTGGGTGATCTTGTCGGCAAAGCCCAGCTGCTCGCAGGCAGCAGCGCTGTCGCCGCCGCCAACGATGGTCACAGCGGAGGAATCGGCCAAAGCCTGTGCCACAGCAATGGTGCCCTTGGCCAGAGTGGGGTTCTCAAACACGCCCATGGGGCCGTTCCAGACAACGGTCTTGGCGCTCTTCACAGCGTCAGCAAACAGAGCCTGGCTCTTCTCGCCGATATCCAGGCCCATCTTGTCAGCGGGGATGGCATCGGCAGCCACGGTCTCCACGGCAATCTCTGCGTCGATGGGATTGGGGAAGGAATCGGCAACAACGGCATCCACAGGCAGCAACAGCTTGACGCCCTTGCTCTCAGCCTTAGCCATCATTTCCTTGCAGTAATCGATCTTCTCGCTATCCACCAGAGAAGAGCCGATATCGTAGCCCTTGGCCGCCAGGAAGGTGAAGGCCATGCCGCCGCCGATAATCAGGGTGTCGACCTTCTCCAGCAGATTGTTGATAACGTTCAGCTTATCGGAAACCTTTGCGCCGCCCAGGATGGCAACGAAGGGACGCTCGGGGTCGGCCAGAGCCTTGCCCATGATGGAAACTTCCTTCTGGACCAGATAGCCGCAGACAGCGGGCAGATAGTCGGCCACGCCGGCGGTGGAGGAATGGGCACGGTGGGCGGTGCCGAAGGCATCGTTCACGAACAGGTCTGCCATAGAGGCCAGAGCCTTGCTCAGCTCGGGGTCATTCTTGGTCTCGCCCTTCTCAAAGCGGGTGTTCTCCAGCAGCATCACGTCGCCGTCCTTCAGAGCGGCGGCCTTGGCCTTGGCATCCTCGCCCACAACGTCCTTTGCCATGACGACGGGCTTTCCCAGCAGCTCGGAGATGCGGTCAGCAACCACCTGCAGGCTCAGCTCGGGCTTTACTTCGCCCTTGGGCTTGCCCATGTGGGAGCAGAGGATGACCTTTGCATTGTGGTCGACCAGATACTTGATGGTGGGCATTGCAGCCACGATACGCTTGTCAGAGGTGATCTTGCCATTCTTGGTGGGAACATTGAAGTCGCAGCGGCACAGGACCCGCTTGCCGGATACGTTGATATCCTCGATGGATTTCTTATTGTAGTTCATGTTGATTCCTCCAAATTACCGGGGTTTTCTCCCCGCATTTTGCCAAAATCTTTCAGGTGTGGAAAGGACAGCTGCCGCAGCGCCTCGAATACCGTAATCGCCACCGCATTGCTCAGATTCAGACTTCTGGCCTCCGGGCGCATGGGGATGCGGACACAGTTCTGGCGGTGCGCCTCCAGGAATGCCTCCGGCAGTCCCTTGGTCTCTTTTCCGAAGAAAAGATAGGCCCCGTCGTGATACTGTGCCTCGGTATAGCTCCGGGGTGCCTTTGTGGACAGGCACCACATTTCCGTAACTTCGTTTCTGGCGAAAAAATCCTCCAGATTCTCGTAGTCGATGACCTCTACCAGATTCCAGTAGTCCAGCCCGGCCCGCTTGACAGCCTTTTCGGAGATGTCAAAGCCCAGGGGGCGAATCAGATGGAGGCGGCAGCCGGTCGCGGCACAGGTCCTGGCAATGTTGCCGCAGTTCTGTGGAATTTCCGGCTCCACCAGTACAACGTTCAGCATTGCCGTTCACCTCGGAGTTTTTCTGCGGATGGGCGCGACCCAATCCATACGACCCCTATTGTAAGACAAATCCGGCATAAAATCAATGAAAAAAATCAAAAAAGCAATATTTTTTTTAGCTTCCACCAGAAAGAATTGCCGTTGGCTCCTTTTCTTGTGAAATTTGCACTTTCTGTTTTTTATTTTATGGTCAAAAATTGTTAATTTTAGTCGTAAGGCGAGAAATGCGCAGAAAATGCGGCCCAAAATTTTGGGCCGCATAGGTGTTTTGTCCTCACAGAAGACTGCCGAAAGCGATCCTTCCGGAAATGGCTGACCGTTATCCTACGGAGGAGTCCAGCTGCCCATCCAGGGCCGTCCAGGAGCCTGCAACGGCGGTCAGGACCCGACCGTCGGACAGCTCCGCGGTGAGCATCAAGTCGATGGCCGTTCCGTCCTCCATGGGCGGTGCTTCCAGGCGGAGCGAGAATTGGCCTGTCAGGCTTCCCTCCGTCTCCCCTTCCTGAAGATTCAGGATCTCTTCGGAGAGGACCCTGTCCTCCTGCTGCCAGCTGAGCTTTGCCAACACCAGGGACACGGGTTTTCCATCCGGAGAGATCAGCGGGGTCTGCACCGCCACAGCTACGTCTGCACCGATCACACCGTCCTGAACGGTGACGCGCTGGGTCAAGGCGTTGGCATAGGCTTCCAGGCTTCCGGCGAGATAGGTCAGCTTGGGCACCGTCGGGCTGTCCGGCGTACTCAGGAGAATCCGTTCCGTCTCTCTCTCCCCATCTGCAAGCAGGCAATAATAGCCGTAGCCGTTTTCCGGCAGCAAAGAGGCGGCAGCTGTGTAGTTTTCTCCGTCCCACAGGCAGTCTGCCCGGGTAATCTCCTCCCCGTCCAGCGTCACCAGCAGCTGGGCCGTCTGGCCATCCGGCCGGGCGCAGGGCCGGGCTGTGAAAAGGATCTGGACCGGCGATGCAGCATCTGCGCCTCTTGCCTCCAGACTCCAGCTCTCCAGAGACGTACTTTGCAATGCTGACAGCTGCTCCTGCAGACGGTCAATGGTTTCAAGCAAGGCCGTATTCTCCCGCTTCAGCCGGTCCACCTCTTCCTGTAGGGTTTGCGTATTCCGGGAACACCCCGCCAGAAGCAGGCACAATGGCAGCAGCAGCGCGAATAATCGTTTCATGGAAGTCACTCCTTCTGTTTTATAATAGAATTGGGGCATTCCTCATCCCATTCGAATTTGCTTTTATTTTCAGTATACCCGCAAAACCGGAAAAAATCAACTTTCCCGAGCTTTTTCGCCCTTTTCTTCTCTCTGCCGATCAAACCCGCTGGGCATTTTGCAGTAAAACAGCAGCTTTCTTTTTCTTGTATTTGTGCTTTTCCCCAATTATTATTATTTTTGGATTTTTTGCTTTACAGCTTTAGCGAGATAAAGTATAATACAGCCATCAAGGAAAAAGCCCCCCAGAAGAGAAAGGAAGGATCCCTATGAAAAAACTGATTGCTGCCGCACTTGCCATCAGCATGACACTCCTGTGCTGCGCCTGTGGAAAGAAAGCCGACGATTCCGACCTGAGTTACATTCAGAAGAAAGGCACTCTGGTCGTGGGCATTACGGATTACGAACCCATGGACTATCAGGATGAAAACGGCAACTGGACCGGCTTTGATGCCGAATTTGCCCGGGCCGTCGCCGAGAAGCTGGGTGTGGAAGCTCAATTTGTGGAAATCGACTGGGACAACAAGTTCTTTGAGCTGGAGTCCAAGGCCATTGACTGCATCTGGAACGGCATGACCATTACGGACGAGGTCAAGCTCAATGCTTCCGTCTCCAACCCCTATGTCAAGAACGCCCAGGTGGTCGTCATGAACAAGCTGTCCGCCCCCGATTACGATGCCATTGAACTGCTGCGGACCCTCACCTTTGCCGTTGAAGCCGGTTCCGCCGGTGAAGCGGAACTGAAGGCCATGGATATCACGGACTACACCGCCGTCCAGTCCCAGTCCTCCGCCCTGATGGAGGTGGCCGCCGGTACTGCCAATGCCTGCGTGATCGACATCACCATGGCAAACGCCATGACCGGGGAGGGCACCGGCTATCCCGACCTGGCCATTGCCAGCGAGCTGAGCAGCGAAGAATACGGCATCGGCTTCCGGAAGGACAGCGATATGACCGCCAAGGTCAACGAGATCATGGACGAGCTCATGGCCGATGGCACGCTGGACGCACTGGCAGAAAAATACAGCCTGACCCTGGTGAAGTAATATGAGTCAGTTTACCACCGTCACCCTGACCCTGCTGAAGGGCTTCGGCCAGACCATGAATATCTTCCTGCTGACCCTGGCCTTTTCCATCCCACTGGGGCTTCTCGTATGCTTTGGCACCATGAGCGGCTTTTCTCCCCTGCGGCTGCTGATGAAAGGCATTGTCTGGGTGATCCGTGGTACGCCTTTGATGCTGCAATTGATCGTCGTCTTCTATGGCCCGGGGCTCCTGTTCGGACTCCCGGCCATGGGGCGCTTTACCGCCGTCATTCTGGCCTTTACCATCAACTACGCCTGCTATTTCAGCGAGATCTACCGGGGCGGCATTGAAAGCATCCCAAAAGGGCAGATCGAAGCCGGGCAGGCTCTTGGCCTGAACAGCCGCCAGATCTTTTTCCATATTCTTCTGGTGCAGGTCATCAAGCGGATCATCCCCTCCATGGGCAATGAGATCATTACCCTGGTCAAAGACACCTCTCTGGCCCGGGTCATTGCGGTTTACGAGATCATGTGGATGGGCCAGGCCTTTATCAAAAGCGACGGTCTTATCTGGCCCATGTTCTACACCGGCGCATTCTACCTGCTGTTTTCCGGACTGCTGACCCTGCTGTTCCAAAAGCTGGAACAAAAAATGGACTACTACAAAGATTGACTCTTTGAAAATTTATGGTAAAATAATTACAGGTCAGACAAGGAGGATATCCGTTTTGGAGATGCAGGAAAAAATCGGCGCGCTGTACGATGCCATTGTCTCCCTGGAAAGCCGGGAGCAGTGCCAGGAGCTTTTTGACGATCTGTGCACACGCAAGGAAATTGAGAAGATGGCTGAACGGCTCTTCGCTGCCAAGCTGCTGCTGGAAGGCAACACCTACAATCAGGTCATCGCCCAGTCGGACATCTCCTCCGCCACTCTGAGCCGGGTGTCCCGGTGCGTGCAGTACGGAAAGGGATATTCCCGTCTGTTAAAGCATGACGAATAATCTATCTCACACAAAAACCGGGCGCGGCCCGGTTTTTTATTGCGATTTTTGAAAGAGAACGGTATAATGAAGAAAACCGTTTCAGGAGGCAGCACTTATGCAATACCGCAAGGACCGCTACGGCAACCCCATCTCCGTTCTGGGGTACGGCTGTATGCGCTTTACCCAAACCGCCGGGAAGGTGGATGTGAAAAAGGCAGAGCAGGAGCTATTGGAAGCCTACCGGGGCGGCGTCAACTATTTTGACACGGCCTATGTCTACCCCGGCAGCGAGGCCGCCCTGGGCGAGATCCTGGAGCGGAACCGCATCCGCGACAAGGTAAACATCGCCACCAAACTGCCCCACTATCTGATCAAGAAGCCGGACAGCATGGAGTCCTATTTTCAGGAGGAGCTGCGCCGTCTGCGCACGGACCACGTGGACTACTACCTGATGCATATGCTCACGGATGTCAAGACCTGGCAGCGGCTCTGCGACCTGGGGATCCTTTCTTGGCTGGAGGAGAAAAAGAAGTCCGGTCAGATCCGGCAGGTGGGCTTTTCCTACCACGGAAACTCCGATATGTTCTGCCGCCTTCTGGATGTCTACGACTGGGACTTCTGCCAGATTCAGTACAACTATCTGGACGAAAATTCCCAGGCAGGCATCACAGGACTGCACAAGGCCGCCGAAAAGGGGCTGCCCGTTGTCATTATGGAGCCTCTGCGAGGCGGGCGGCTGACGAACGGCCTGCCCCACTCCGCGAGGAAGGTCATGGACCACGCGGATGTCCGGCGTACCCCTGCCCAATGGGCCTTTGACTGGCTGTGGGATCAAAAGGAGGTCACCTGTGTGCTCTCCGGTATGAACTCCCTGGAGATGGTCCGGGAAAATCTGGAAACGGCAGACAAAAGCTTTCCAGGAATGCTCACCGAGGCTGACCGGGCCATTCTTGCCCGGGTGGTGTCCGCCATCAACGAGAATATGAAGGTGGGCTGCACAGGCTGCCGGTACTGTATGCCCTGCCCAAGAGGCGTGGATATCCCGGGCATCTTTGCCGCCTACAACCGACGGGCCTCTGACGGCTATTTCAAATCCCTGACGGAATACTTCATGATCACAGGTGTCCGCAAGGACTACACCGGCCCAGCCAACTGCATCGGCTGCGGCAAATGTGAGCAGCACTGTCCCCAGCATCTGCCCATCCGTCAGGAGCTGAAAAACGCCCAAAAAGCCATGGAGGGGCTGCCCTACAAGCTGGGCAAGCTGGTACTCCCCCACATCATGCACTATTGAGGTGCCGCCATGGGAACGAACACAGGCGCACGCATTCGTCAGGCCCGAACCGGAGCCAAGCTGACCCAGGCCGCTCTGGGCGAGGCCATCGGGCTCTCTGCCGCCGAAATCAGTAAGGCGGAACGGGGGGAGCTTCAGCTGTCCCAGGCAAAGCTGAAAGCCATTGCTAAGGCCACCGGCGTCACCCAGGCCTCCCTGCTGAGCGGGGACAGGGAAGCAACGCCCGCCCCAAAAAGCGAGGGCAGCACCGTGAAATTATCCGCAGCCGAAAAGAAGCTGGTAAAGCTCTTCCGCAGTGCTACCGACGAGCAGAAAAGCGACGCCCTGCGGATCCTGAACGGTGAAAAAACAGAGGTGGAGCAGCTGGTGGACTCCCTGCTGGGCGACAAACGGAAACGGAAGCTGCTGAAAAAAATCTAGACGTAAAAAACCGGGCAAATCCGTGCACACCCTTGACGGTGTGTACAGATTTGTCCGGGTCTTTTTATTGGATTTCAGCCGTGGAGGTTTCTGGCCTGACGGTCCATGTCCTCTACAACAATATCGTAAATTTCCCCCAGGGAGGCGCAGTATTCCAGCACCTTCCAGGGCTCATTGGTGTGGTAGTGAATCTTGACGGTGTCCTCGTCGCCTACGGCCAGCAGGCAGTCACCTTTGAAATTCTCTACAAAGTAATCGTTGATGGCATCCTCATCCAGGTCCTCCCCATCAATGAGCAGCTGGGTATCATAGCGGTATTCAATCATGCTTTTTCATCCTTTCTAAGTATTGCCTCCCGGACTTGGCGCAGAGAGATTCCCTGCTCCAAGGCAATCCGGCGAAGGTCCTCATATTCCGGCTTGCTGCGCCGGACCCCATAGCCCTCCACGGTTTTCCCCCGAACGGGGCCGAAGGGGGTCTGCATAGTCTCTTCCTCCCGGCGGAGGATATAACGGTCGTGCCGGGTCTCCCGGACCCCGATGGTGGTGGTGTGCAAAAACAGCAGCCGAACCAGCTCTTCCCGCTTTTCCGGCCTGCACAGCACGTTCAGCATGACCCCGGGGCGGTTTTTCTTCATGCCGATGGGCAGAGTATACACATCCAGCGCCCCGGCAGAGAGAAGCACCTCCATGGCAAAGCCCAGCTCCTCTCCGGTCATATCGTCCAGGTTGCAGCTCAGCTCGTAAATTTCATCCGTCATTGGCGCTTCTCCATATGGTTCATCATGGAGGCCAGATACCCGGCTCCGAAGCCATTGTCAATGTTCACAACAGACACACCGCTGGCGCAGGAATTGAGCATACTCAGCAGCGCCGCAACGCCGCCAAAGGCTGCGCCATAGCCCACGCTGGTGGGCACCGCAATCACTGGGCAGTCGCACAACCCCCCAACGACGCTGGCCAAGGCACCCTCCATACCTGCAATGGCAATGACCACGGAGGCATCCATAAGGACCTCACTGTTGCTCAGCAGCCGGTGAATGCCGGAGACCCCCACATCATAGAGCCTTGCCACATCGTTTCCCAAAAATTCCGCAGTTCTGGCCGCTTCCTCGGCTACATGCTGGTCGCTGGTGCCGCCGGTGGCGATGACGATCTTCCCCATGCCCCAGGGCTTTGCATTCTCACCCAGAACGCCTATGCCGCAATCGGCATAGTAGGTAATGGGCAGCTTTTGCTGCACATAGGCCGCTTTCTCTTCATTCATCCGGGTGATTAGCACATTTTCCTGACCGTTGTCCCGGAAGCCTGCCAGGATGCCGGCAATCTGCTCTGCGGTCTTTCCCGCGCCGTAAATTACCTCTCCCGCACCCTGGCGGAGCTTGCGGTGCAGGTCTACCTTGGCATAGCCCAGGTCCTCAAAGGGCTTCTGCTTCAGATGCAGCAGTGCCTGGTCCACAGAGACCGTCCCCTGCTGAACACCCAGAAGCAGCTCCCGGATCTCACTGTCCATTACGAGCCTCCAAATCCAGCAGCACACCGCTGTAGCGCGTCTTCAAAGTTGCAAGGATCATCTCCCGCTGCTCCATGAATTTGTCCATTTGATTCTCCGGCAGCTGCACCCGGGCGCAGGTCCCCAGAAGCCGTACCCGCAGGTCCGAGAAGCCCAGATTCATCAGATAGCTCTCTGCCCACTCGGTTCTTGCCAGATCCTCCTCCGTAATGGTCACACCGGTGGGGATCCGGGTAGCCAGGCAGGCATAGGCAGGCTTATTCCAGGTGAAGAGTCCGGCCTCCCGGGACTTCTCCCGGATCATAGCCTTGGTCAGCCCTGCCTCCCGCAGCGGGGAGCGGACCTGAAGCTCCTGCAGCGCCTTCATGCCGGGCCGGTCCCCGGCCTGGTCAGAGGCATTGGTGCCATCCAGCAGAACGGTGAAGCCGTCTGCCCGGGCCGCCCGCCAGATATTCCCAAAGATATTCTGCTTGCAGTAGTAGCAGCGGTTGGCAGGGTTGGCCGCCACCTGCGGGTCAGACAGGGCGTTCAGCCGCAGCACCGTCACCTGGGCGCCAAGCTGCTTTGCCAGGCCCATGGCATCCTCATACTCAAATTCCGGTTGGAAGGCCGTCTTCACATAGTAGGCATGTACCTCTGCCCCGGCCTGCCGGGCCGCATAGAGCAGGTAGGAGGAGTCCACTCCGCCGGAAAAGGCCAGAGCGGTTTTGGGATTTTCCTTAAAAAATTCATTCAGGGTCATTGCAGTGTCCTCGCAGAAAACGCTTTATTTCATAAATTTATCGATGGCCACGCAGAGGTCGTCAATAGCCTCCTGGTCTCCGGCGGCCACGGCGTCCACCATACAGTGGCGCATATGGTCCTTTAAAATGACCTTTCCGGTATTGTCCAGAGCCGAACGGACCGCCGCCAGCTGCACCAGGACCTCGGAGCAGTCGTAGCCCTCCTCTACCATTCGCTTCACCTTTTCCAGGTGGCCAATGGCCCGGGAAAGGCGGTTGATGACGGCTTTCTGATTCTCGTGCACATGTCCATGGCTGTGGGGGATTCCGTGGGCGTGGAGATAGGCATGGTCGTGGTCATGCTCGTGTGCATGGTCGTGCTCATTGGTATGGTCGTGCTCGTGCTCATGCAGGTCTGACATTGGGCTATCCCTCTTTTCTTTTATTGCGTCGTCAAGGCAGCACTTCTCAAATTCCTGATTGCCGCAGAGAAATTGCGTAGCGCTACGCTAGGTATTATACCGCCTTTTGCCAAATAACGCAAGTAAAAGTATCCGTTCATCCGGAACGGCGCAGTTATAAAAGAAACCTTTGACATATGTACGGAAAGCGGCTATAATAAATAAAAAATTACAGATAGGAGGATCCTAACTATGCATCTGGATCACGATCATATCGGCGCCCATTCCCATGAGGAGGCCCACACCCACGAGCACACCCATGCCGACGGCACTACCCATACCCACGAGCATGCGCATCCCCATGACCACACCCACGACTGCGGCCACAGTTGCGAAAGCTGCGGCACACCCTGCGAGCACACCCCCATGGAGGAGCTCACCGCTCTGATGAAGTACATGGTAGGCCACAACGCCGCCCATGCCAAGGAGCTGGCTGAGCTGGCCAAGAAGCTGGAGGAGAACGGCAACCACACCGCCTATGAGCAGGTCATGGCCGCCGTGTCCGATTTTGAAAAGGGCAATATGCGCCTGAGCGTTGTTCTGAGCAGCCTGGCTGAATAAGGAGGAATTTCTATGTGTCTTTCTACGGTTTACCGCAACACCGTGGCCCCGGAAGAGGTCATTATGAAAAACGTCATGACCATTGAGCAGAAGGATGGCGTCATCATCCTCACCGACCTCATGGAGCGCCAGACCGCTGTAGAGGGAACTCTGGAAAAAGCCAACCTGGTGGATGGCTACGTTGTGATCAAGGAAGCAAAAACGGCCTGACTTTTTCCCTGCGGCATTTCGCCGCAGGGAATTTTTTAATGAGAAATTAACCCATTCCCCATTGCATCCCCGGGGAAGCTATGCTACAATGGGGCAGTATTCCTATGAAAAGCAAAGTGATTGGTGAAAAAAATGATTCTAAAATATCTGGCCGTCTTTTTTGTTTCCATGGTTCCGCTGATTGAGCTGCGGGCCGCCGTGCCCATTGCCATCGGCATGGGGCTGCCCACCCTGCCGTCCATCGTTGTATGTGCCATTGGCAATATGGTCCCTGTCCCCATTATCTATCTCTTTGCCCGAAAGTTCCTGGTCTGGGGGCTGGATAAGCCCTATATTTGCAAGATCTGCCACTTTTTCCACGACAAGGGCGAGGCCGCAGGCAAGAAGCTCTCTTCCAGCCGCTTCGGCAAATACGGTCTGGTGATTGCCCTGACCGCCTTTGTGGGCATTCCCCTCCCCGGCACCGGGGCCTGGACCGGCACGCTGGGCGCAAGCTTCCTGGACCTGGGCTTCAAAAAGACCGTGGTCGCCGTTCTTACCGGCGTTCTGATTGCCGCAGTCATCATGGCAACCGTCAGCAATGTCGGCGTACATATGGTTGGACTTTAATTTTGGAGGTACTTATTATGAACGACTGTCTCTTCTGCCGGATCATCGCCGGTGAAATTCCTTCCGCCAAGGTCTACGAGGACGAAACCGTATTCGCCTTCCGGGATATCAATCCCCAGGCCCCCACCCACATTCTGGTGATTCCCAAGGCCCATATCTCCGGTTGCGACGGCGTAACTGCCGAAAACAGCTTCGTAGTTGCCCACATTTTTGAGGTCATCCCTCAGATTGCCAAGGCAGAGGGGCTGGTAAACGGCTACCGGGTGGTATCCAACTGCGGTGCCGATGCCGGGCAGACTGTGCCCCATCTGCATTTCCATATTCTGGGCGGCAAGCAGCTGGCTTTGGATATGGCTTGACAAAATGAACAAATTGTGTATAATAGTGTCAATCGCATAGTAACGATGTCTTCGGGGTGCCGGTAAACCGGCTGAGATAGGGATGAGTATCCCTGACCCGTCAAACCTGATACGGTTCGTACCGTCGTAGGGAAAGATGCGCCTTGACCTATTTTATGTCGCATTGCACCCGGACAGGTTGCAATGCGACATTTTTTTGTAGGAGGTTTGCAACAATGGCAAACGAAAAGAATCGCTCCGTCCACATTCTGGCCGAGAGCGCAATTATGATTGCTCTGGCCACCGTGCTGAGCATGATCAAGGTCTACGAGGCCCCCTATGGCGGCTCCGTCACCCTGCTGAGCATGGCCCCCATCATCATCCTGAGCATGCGCCGGGGTGTCAAGACCGGTCTGGTAGCCGGTTTCGTCCACTCCCTGATCCAGCTGCTTCTGGGCCTGAACAATGTGGCCTGGGTGCCCACCCCCGGCGGCATTGCGCTGTGCATCCTGTTCGACTACATCCTGCCCTTCACCCTGCTGGGCCTGGGCGGCTGCTTCCGCAATGTGCGCTTCTGCAAGAACGACACCGCCAACCTGATGGTTGCCGCCGTGCTGGGCACGCTGCTGGTGACCCTGCTGCGGTTCGCCTGCCACATCATCTCCGGCGCCGTGATCTGGTACGCCCTGGACCTGGAGTGGTACGCTGACGACCCCGATCACATCGTCCACAAGTACGGCGCATGGATGTTCTCCACCATCTACAACGGCACCTTCATGCTGCCCGAGATCATCGAAACCGTCATCGGCGTTCCCCTGCTGACCAAAGCTCTGAGCAAGGTCAATACGAATCAGTAATTTCCACAGCTTTTGAATTTTCTTGCCAAAAGCCCTCCCTGCCATCGCGTGGCAGGGAGGGCTTTGCGCATTTACGACCGGACCAGTCCGCTAAGCTGATACAGTATATTGGCCGCATTCTCCCTGGTAAGGGTTTCGGACACCGGGAGGACAAGTTCCCGCGCCTCCAAGGCAGCCATCCGGTCTTCCGGCGCGGCATCCAGGTCCAGGCAGGCGCAGAGCAGAGCTGCGGCATCCTGGGCGGTCACCGTATCAGACGCGTCAAAGTCCCCCTGCCAGGGCGTTCCGGCGGTCAGTCCCGCCCGCAGCGCCGCCGTGGCATAGGGCCGCAGCCATTGGGGAATGTTGCCCCCCAGTTTCGCATCCACCGTGTCCTCCACAGGAACGCTCAGAGTCTTCACGACCATGGTCAAAAACTCGCCCTTGGTTACATTTTTTTCCGGGAAGAAGCAGGGGCTCCCCGCCAGGGTTTCTCCGGCGAAAATACCGGTGGAACGCATCCACTCCGCCGAAAAGGCACAGCTGCGGCCAAAGGTATCCGTATAGGCCGTTGGTTCTGTGGGGCGGAGAATGGTCACGGTGACGGTGGCTTCCCGGGAAACCTTGCCCTGAGGATCTGTGGCCGTATAGGCGAAGGAATCCACCCCAACTTTGTTGTTTTTCGGCGTATAGGTGAATGCGCCGTTCTCTCCTATGGTCACTTCCCCTCTGCGGGGCTGACGGGTGACGGTAAAGGTCAGCATCTCCCCTTCCGGATCCTTGGCTCGGAGCATACCGGTATTGGCAAGATTCTTATAGGTCTCCAGGGCAGAATCCTCCGCAATGGGTGGCTTGTTTTCCTTTCCCCGAATACCCAGGGTCAGGCTGGTCTGCTCCAAAAGGCCCCTTTCGTCAATGCCCAGATAGGAAAAGGTCTCCACAGCGTCGTCTTCCGTCCGTTCCGGCGTATAGGTGACGGCATCCAGCTGCTCCCGGGTAAGCACATCCCCCGGCCGCAGCACCCGGTTTCCCAGACGAAGCGTGCCGGAAGATGGGACCTGGCGCAGGCACACGCCCTCCAGGTCTTCCCCAAACTCCTGGGCCCCGAAACAGTAAACGCCGCCGCTGTCCACATCCGCAGCAGCCGCCGACATAGGCACCGCCAGCAGGAGCAGCAGGCAGAGTAGCTTTCGCAATTTCATAGAACAATACCTCCAGAAATTTTGTTTCCGGAGGTATTGTTTGCCAGAACTGGCAGGATTATTCGAATTTCTATTTCTTCCACAGGCGATACTGGCCCTGGGTATCCACGCAGGTATATTCTTTCTGCAAAAGCGCAGCGATGCGTTCCGGCTCCACCGCATCTGTAGAAGTCACCACCCAGAGGTTTTCTTCTCCGTGAATGTAGGCTTCGATCTGATCGCCGATCTCCGGGTCCAGCTGAATGTAGTGCGGCTGCCAGTCGCAGTAGCGCAGCGGGGGCTGGAGGCCCGCCTGGAGGTACCAGGCAGAGCAGGAAGGCAGACCGTAGACATATACCTGCCCCTCCTCGGGAATCCGGCTTACAAGGGTCTGGATGGCATCATAGTCCTGCCGCTCCTCTGCGTGATAACGGACGCAATACATGGCATAGCGGATCTCTTCGATGGCCCGGGGATAGAGGAGCTTCCACTGGCCTGCCACAGAGGCGATGAGCAGCACAGCGCACAATACCATGCACACCCAGCGGCTCTTTGCCCGCCTTGCCTGGAGCCGCCGGGCATTCCAGGCAAGAAGATACCCGCCCAGCACCCACAGAGGCAGCGCCAGGACGAAATAATGGGCATAGCAATTGCCCATGGCCGCGGCCACAAGCAGGGTCAGCACCCCGGACACATACAGCAGCCACAGCTTCCAGTCCTTCACCCGGTAAACAATCAGGACGATCAAGGGAAACAGCACCGTCAAAAGGCATGGCCAGATCGTTTTCAGATTCCACAGCTTTGCAAGGAAGCCAACCTCATCGGAATAAGCAAAGCCGAAGGCAAACACCTGGGCGATCATCTCTTCCAGAATGCCATTGCAGGCCGCCCAAATGCAGGCCGGGGCAATTCCAGCCAGAAGGCCCAGCAGAAACATTCCGGCGTTGGCAAAAAGATTCCGGAAGCGCTTCCAGGCCAGCAGATTGCAGGTGACCGTCAGCAAAATTGCCCCGATGATGGCGGCATTGGTAATGCGGACCATGGCCATGATTCCGAAGGCAATGCCGTAATACAGGCCGTACAGGGGCGGGTGGTCCTGGTTCTCCGGGCTGGGGATCCGGGTGACCCCCAGATATTTGAGGCACAGGTACAGGCAGGGCATCAGAAAGGGCATGGACAGCTCTTCCGTCAGATTGCCGCCTGTCATGGTGTAGCTGAGCATCACCGCCCCGGGCAGCAGCAGCAATAGCTCTGCCCACAGGGGACACCCCTTTTCCGGGAAAGCCAGATCGAAGCACTTGTGGGCAAACAGCAGCGTCACAAACAGGCACACGCACTGCACGGCAAAGGCCCCCAGCCGCCCGGGCAGCAGCAGCTGGCCCGCATACTCCATGAGGAAGAGATAGGGTCCCTTCATGTCAAAGTAATCCCGGTAAGGAAGCATTCCCTTGGTCATGCCCTCCCCTACCAGACGGAAAAAGGCCGCGTCCTGCCCCACATTGTATTTCAGCAAGGGGGTTGTGGAAAGAGAACAGACGGCCAGATACCCGACTGCCAGGGCAGCCAGCACCAGAAGCCTGATGAGCTTATTCAGGAAAGAGCGTTTTTGTTCCATAGCTTCGCCTTTCTGTAATTGCGTTTTCTTTCTATTCTACAAAAAAATCCCGCCGCCGTAAAGAGGAATCTTTCGGCGGCGGAATGATTTCAGGCGGATACTTCAAACAGGATCAACAGCACAGTGGACAGTGCCAGCCACACGAGGCCTGCAAACAGCATCCCGGCGGGGCTTTTGCGCTTCTTGGCCTTCCGTTCCCGGTAGGTTTCCATAGTCTCCTGATCCCGCGCGTTGCCAATGCTGGCGCCGGGGACATGGAGATGGAAAACAGACTGCAAACCATAGCCCAGCACGTCAAACGCACCCTGGTTGGTCACATAGCGCAGAACCCCTGCGCCCAGCAGCAGCACCGCTGCCACAAAACAGCCGTCGCACAGCTGCCGCAGCAGCCCATAGCCCTGGTCCCGGTTGATGAAAATCACCATGGCGCACAGCAGCACACCCACAAGCAGGCTTATCAGAAAGCTTTTCAGCCTTTTGCTCATTTGCGCAGCTCCTGCTGATACTTGGCAAACTCCGCATCGTTGCACTGGACGAAGTGGCCCGGGGCAACCTCCCGGAAGCTGGGCTTATCCACGGAGTAGTCATGCTCGGCCAGAGGATTGTAGGTGATACGCTGACGCTTCTTCTCATACACAGGGTCCGGCAGAGGAATGGCAGACAGCAGGGACCGGGTGTAGGGGTGCAGCGGATGGGCAAACAGCTCATCGGAACTGGCCATCTCCACCATCTTGCCGAAGTACATAACGCCGATGCGGTCGGAGAAGTACTTAACGACGGACAGGTCGTGGGCAATGAAGAGGATGGTCAGGCCGAATTTCTCCCGCAGCTCGTTCAGCAGGTTGATAACCTGGGCCTGAACGGACACGTCCAGCGCGGACACGGGCTCGTCGGCAATGATCAGCTCCGGGTTCATGATGACGCTGCGGGCCACGCCGATCCGCTGCCGCTGGCCGCCGGAGAACTCGTGAGGATACCGGGTAGCGTGCTCAGGCACCAGGCCCACCAGCTCCAGCATCTCATTGACCTTCTGGGTAATGACCTTGTCGTCCCGCTCGCCCTGAATGACCAGGCCCTCGGAGATGATCTCCTTGACGGTCATACGGGGGTCCAGAGAGGCGATGGGGTCCTGGAAAATCATCTGGATCTGGGTGACCAGCTTGGTCTTCTTCGCCTTGCGCAGCTCATTTTTGTACTCGGCCTCCAGCTTGGTCTTCTCCTCGCCGGATGCCTTGGCAATCAGCGCCTCGTACTTTTCCCGAACCTCGGCAGCACGCTGGCGGGCATAGGCCTTGTCGCAGTGTTTCTGGTCGGCATCAGCCTGCTTCATCAGGCTGCGCTGCTCGGCAACGGTCTTATCCATCTCCGCCTTCAGGGCTGCGGCATTTTCGGGGTGCTCCTTGGACGCGGTCTTGTAGTCCTGCTTGGCCTTTTCAATGGCGTCCTTGTAAGACTTCTTACCGGCGGCAATGCGGATTCCCTTGAAGAATACGCTGCCGGAGGTAATGTTATAAAGCTTGATGATGGACCGGCCGGTGGTGGTCTTGCCGCAGCCGGACTCGCCTACCAGGCCGAAGACCTCGCCCTTTTTGATCTCGAAGCTTACATCGTCCACAGCCTTGGTGGCACCGAAGTACTGGCACAGATGGTCCACTCTCAGCAGGGTTTCCTGGTTCTTATTCTCCATCTGCGGCACCTCCGTTCTTTTCTTTCATCCTGCGGATACGGTCTACGATGATCTTGGGCTTTTCCACCTTGGGCGCATCGGGATGCAGCAGCCAGGTGGCGGCATAATGGGTATCGCTGATCTGGAACATGGGGGGCTGCTGCTCGAAATCGATCTGCATGGCATACTTGTTCCGGGCGGCAAAGGCATCACCCACAGGGGGATAGATCATGTTGGGGGGCGTTCCGGGGATGGCCTCCAGCTTCTCGTTGGTATCCAGGTCCGGCATAGAAGACATCAGCGCCCAGGTATAGGGATGGGCCGCGCGATAGAAGATATCCTCAGCGGTGCCGTACTCCACGATCTTGCCGGCATACATAACGGCCACCCGGTCAGCCATGTTGGCGACAACGCCCAGATCATGGGTAATGAAGATAACGCTCAGCTGGCGCTCCCGCTTCAGCTTGTTGATCAGCTCCAGGATCTGGCTCTGAATGGTTACGTCCAGAGCGGTAGTGGGCTCGTCACAAATCAGAATATCGGGGTTGGCGGCCAGGGCAATGGCGATGACGATTCTCTGGCGCATACCGCCGGAGAACTCGAAGGGATACTGATTGTAGCGTCTGTGGGGCTCGGCAATGCCAACCTCGTCCATCAGCTTGATGGCCCGACGCTTGGCAATGCGCTTGGTAACCTTGTCCACAACGCCGGAGGCGTTGGCCTTGAAGAAGTCCACCAGCTCCACAGCCTGCTCCTTATAATCCCGGCTGTCCTTCTGGGAAAGCAGCTCCCGGTAGTGCTCCGCCAGGCGCTCCAGCAGATGATCGATATTCTGCTTGACCAGGTCCATATCCACGGTAGCGGCGGCGGCAACCTCCCAGTCAGGGGTCTTGCCCCGGGCGGTCAGCTTGTCGTGCTTGCGCTGGTCCTTATCGTGGGCCTTGATGGCCTTGGCGTTGCCGGTAATGGCGTGGAAATAGGTGTCCAGCTCACTCTTGAGGCTGGTGGAAAAGGTATAGGTCAGGCTGTCCTTGTGGATATTCAGGGGGTCTACGGTTGCCAAAACGGCGGCCGTCAGGGCCTTATGGGTATCGTAGGATTCCTTCTTGTCCAGATTCTCCTTGCTATAGACGCTTCTCGCCTGCTCCAGAGCCTCCACGGCCTTGGCCATATTCTCATAGGACTGCTTGGCGGTGTGCTCCAGGGCAGCCACCGTATTGTCCAGGAACTCGGTCATGAAATGGCCGTCCAGGTATTTCAGCAGGAACTCATTCAGCTCTGCTACGGGCATGGCGGGCATCGGTTCCTTGGCGAAGGTCACATAGTAGCCCATGCGGAAGAAATTGGGGGCCTCCTTGGCGGCGGCGGTGCGAAGAATCTCGCGGATCTCCTCCATGGTGGAGATGGTCTTGGACTGGTCGCCGGACTTCTTGCCGTCCTTATAGAGCTTGTTCAGGGAACCGGCAAGAGTCTTGATCTGCTCGGCCTCTTCCTTGACCACGTACTCGTTGACGGAGGCGGCGGCCTGGGTGGCGATGTCGTTCACCCGGTCCGTGGCATCCTTATCGGCATGCTTTTCCAGCTCAAAGATCAGCACATCCAAATCGTCCAGAGCCTCTACCGCTGCCTCGTGTGCTGCGGCATAGGCGGACTCCAGCTCAATGTGCTTGAACTCGAACTTGTCAAAGTCCTTGCACATCTGGGTGAGCTTGGCGGCCTTTTCGGAATCGTTGGGGGCAAGGGCCTGAATCATAGCGGCGTTCAGGCTTTTCAGGGTCTCATTGAAATTCTTGCGACTCTCCCGCTGGCGGGCCTTGCCCTTCAGCAGCATGGCCTCCGTCAGCTGACGGCCGATCTTTACGATGGGGTTCAGGCTGGACATGGGGTCCTGGAAAATCATGGCGATCTTATCGCCGCGGATCTTGTGGAACTCCTCCTCGCTGATTTTCAGCAGGTCTTTGCCGTCATAGATGATCTCGCCGGATTCGGTGACGGCGTTGTTGGCCTGGATGCCCAGGATGGCCTTGGATGTTACGGACTTGCCGGAACCGGACTCGCCGACGATGGCGAGGGTCTCGCCCTTGGCCAGGTCAAAGTCAATGCCGCGGACGGCCTGGACCTTGCCGTTGGTGGTGCGGAAGGATATCCGCAGATTGCGAACTTGCAGTTTGGTTTCCATCAGTCGTCCTCCCCTCTGGTAGTCGGGTTAAAGGCATCCCGCAGGCCGTTGCCAAACAGGTTGAAAGAGATCATCAGCAGGCTCAGAAAGATGCTGGGCCACAGCAGCGTATGGGGCGCGCTGGTCACAGCGGAGTTACCCTGGCTCAGCAGGGTGCCGATGGTGGTGCCTGCAAAGGCGGACAGGTCCACAATGCCCAGGTAGGAGATGGTGGTCTCAGAGCGGATGACGCTGGGGATCACCAGTGCGCAGCTGGTGATAATGGTGCCGATGGCGTTGGGGAAAATGTGCTTGAACATCAGCCGGAAGTCGGAAGCGCCCAGAGTCCGGGCAGCCATGACGAATTCCTGGCCCTTAAAGCGGTAGAACTGCTTCCGGGTCAGAGCGGCCATGCTGATCCACCCCGTCAGTACAAAGGCGAACAGCAGCGACGGCACAACGCCCCACTTCTGGGCCAGGTGCAGCTGGAACAGGGTGATGACAACCACAAAGGGCAGGCCGGACAGGATATCGGAAATACGGTCCATGAACAGGTCGATGCGGCCGCCGTAGTAGCCCTGAATGGCACCGTAGATGGCGCCGATGGTCAGGTTGATGGCGGAAACGAGCAGTGCGAAAATCAGAGAGAACCGGGCGCCCACGCCAACGGCTGCGAACAGATCCTGACCCATGGCGGTGGTTCCGAAGACGTAGCTGGGCTCATGGCCGTTCAGGTACTGGTAGTAGTTGTAGTAGCACACACGGGCCTGGACAGAGCCGGACTTCTTGGCGGAGTAAATATAGCTGCCGTCGTCACCGGCGATCCGCAGGGAGTTGTACTCCGCGCCCTCCAGGGCCTTATTGGTGCAGTAGACCGGCTGCAGATTGCCGTCCGCATCCAGGATGGCGCTGCCGCTGCCGTCCACCTGATACCAGATATTGGGGGTATCCGTGGAGCCGCCGATGTCGGCAGGATCTACATAGGGGTAGATGACCTGAATGCCGGTCTCATTCTGCCAATCCTGGATTTTCTGGAACTCGGCATAGGAGAAGACGCGGTAGACGATACCCAGCTCAAAATAGCGGTTCACGTTCAGATCGTAGGTCTTCCGCTCCACCATCTGGCCCCGGTACTTGACGGTGCTGACGTTTTCCTTCACAACACCCAGCACAGGGTCCATACCGGTCTCCTGGGCAATGCCCTTCCAGTAGTTCATAGAGGTCTCATTCTGGCTGGAATGGACCTTGCCGCCGTCCATAATGCCGATGTGCAGCTTGGCAATGGAGGGTACATAGGAGGGGTAATTGATATAGAGCTTATCCTTATCGTTGATGGAATAGGGGGACAGCAGCGGAGAAACCAGGGCAAACAGCACCAGGAATGCCAGAATCCAGGCGGCTACCACAGAGGACTTGTTCTTGGAGAACCGCAGCAGGGCGTCCTGGAAGAAGCTGCGGGACTTTGTCTCCAGCCGCTTGTCGTGGAGTTGGGCATCCATTTGGACGAACCGGAATTTCTCCTGGGGGATATGTTCAAAATTCGTATTATTGCTCATTTCTTAGACCCCATTCTGATGCGCGGATCGATAAAGCCGTAGCTGATATCGACCACAAGATTGGCGACCAGACCGATTGCGGTGTAGAAGCAGGTGGTCAGCATGAAAATCGGATAGTCCTGGGCGTTGATGGCGTCAATGGTCAGGCGTCCAACGCCGGGGATGGAGAAAATCTTCTCAATGATCAGGCTGCCGCCCAGGATGCTGACGAACTCGCCGATGATGGCGGGGACGACGACCACGAAGCAGTTCCGCAATGCGTGGCGCACGGTGGCCTGGGCACGGGTCAGGCCCTTTGTGCGGGCCAGCAGCATGAATTCGCTGGTCAGCACCTCCGTCAGCTCCGCCCGGGTGGTCCGGGTGAAGGCGGCGATGGTACCGAAGCCCAGAGACATGATGGCGGGAATCATACTGACGAACATGGCAGGGCTGAACCAGTCGGTGCCGGACTTCATCAAAAACGGCAGCCAGCCCAGCTTATAGCTGAATACATACTGAATGATAAAGGCGTATACAAAGTTGGGCACGGAGATGACCACCATGGTCAAAGTGGAAATGGTGTAGTCCACCCAGGTGTTCTTTTTCAGTGCCGCAAAGATACCGAAAGCAATGCCCAGAGGGATGCTGAAAATCACGGAATAGAGGTTTACGATGACGGTTGCAGGCATTCTCTGGGCGAACAGAGTTACGACATCCTGGCCGAAGAACAGCTTATCGCTGACGCCCCAGTTAAAGTCCGTGATAATATCCTTCAGGAATATTCCGAACTGGACCATATAGGGCTTATTATAGCCTGCCGCCTCCCGGCGGGCCTCAATGACGATGGTATGGGGGTCACCTGCGGGCAGCTGTGCCGGCGGAAGCATCCGGATCAGCACGAAGCACATACAGGTAATGATCAAAAAGACGATCACCATGTAGACAATTCTTTGGAGACTGTATTTTAGCATTTGCCTTCCTCCCTGTTTTTATTTTTTGGATACTCCTCTGGAGCAATCCTGTTTTATTACCCTGTTACGACAGGGAATGGGCTCAGCCTTTCCGTTTTCGGGAGGGCTCAGTCCATTCCCCATATACAGAAAATCGACTGTAATGGGGGCCGAAGCCCCCATTACAGCTGTGCTTAGGTTATAAGTGGAAATAAATCTTAGTAGGTCAGCTGGCCACCCTGCTCAGCAACGTAAGCAGTCCACTCAGCGTCGGTGTAGTTGTACTTCAGGTAAGGGATTCCGCCGTACTCCATGACGGGGTTGTAATCCTCGGTCACGTAGTAGACCTGCTGGCTCAGCAGAGCCATGCTGGAATCCTGCAGCATGGGCAGGTAGTCGTAGGTCTCCAGGACCTTGCCCTCGATGCCGGCCAGGATGGTCAGACGGGTCTCAACCTCGGCAATGCCTTCACCGAAGTTGTAGTCGGTGCCGTTCACGGTGACGGTAGAGCCGTTCAGGGCATCGGACCACTGGCGCAGGTTCATGGTCAGCTCCTTGCCGTCGATGGTCAGGGTCAGATCCACAGTGGTGGCATCGAACCAGCCAGCGTCATACTGATAGGCGGGGTTGACGTACAGGTCAGACAGGGAGAAGGGGTTCATCTTGGAACCGGTCCAGCCAGCCAGAACGGTGTCGGACAGACCGGACTTGATCTTGTTGGTCCAGTCGTTGCCGTAAGGCGCGGACTTCACGAACTGAACCTTGCCGTCGAAGGGAGTACCCTTTGTGACTTCGTTCATCTTCTCATTGAGGTAATCAATGGTCTTGGTCATGAAGTCGGAGTCGGCGGACATGCAGTACTCAATGGTCACGACCTGGTCGGAGACGCCGTCGCCGTCCTTGTCGGTGATGTAGCCCTTCTCCAGAGCCTCGTTGAAGGCCTCGGTGAACAGCTCCTTGGCAGCCTCGGGATCGTAACCGGTGATGGAAGCAACAGCCTCATCCAGATTCGCGTACTTGGAGGTGTCAACAGAGTAGAAGTCGCACAGGACCTGCTTGGCCTGCTCAGAGCTGCGGTAGGTGTCGCCGGTCTCGGGGTTGTAGATATAGGTGTTGCCGATGATGCCGTAGCCGCCGGAACGGGCGGGAGAAATGGTGCTGGCGAACAGCTCCTTGTCGTAGGTAACAGCGACAGCCTTCCGGAAGGAAGTCAGCGTCATGGTCTGCAGGTCCTTGGTAGCAGTATCGAAGTCGGCGGCGGCCTCACGGTCGTCCAGAACGCTCTTGTTGCCGTTCAGAATCAGGAAGAACAGGGTCTCCTTGGGGGTGCGGTGGCAGAACTCGGAGTTGCGGTAGGTGGCGAAGTCGTCAGCGGTCAGGCCGTAGCCCATCAGCTCGCCCTTCAGGAACATCATCTTGTTGGTGGATGCCTCTTCGATCTGCTGGCAGTCGATAGCGGTGGTCTGGTACATGGGATAGGTCTGGCCGTCGGTGGGGTCAACATAGACGTGCTTACCGTCGTTCCAGCCGTACCAGTTCTCGTTCTTCTCCAGGCGCAGAGCCTTGCCGGACTGGAAGGAGACCAGCTTGTAGGGGCCGTAGGAGCAGGTGGTCTCCACGCTGGTGTCATAGGTGGAAGTCTTCTGGTCCTTGTTCTGGCACGCATCGTACAGGTCGGTCTTGACCAGCCAGTTGGAGGTCAGGGAGTACAGCAGGTTGAAGCCGGCCAGGCTCTTGGACAGGGCCATGGTGATCTGGTAGTCGCCGGACTTGTACAGGCCAACGTTCTCGAAGGGAACCTCAGCCCACTCCTCAGCGTAGACCAGGTACATAGGCAGGGTGGAGCCATCGGTCTCGCCCCAGGCTTCGTTGCCGGTGACCAGAGTGGTCAGGGCGTCCAGGGTCTCGTCGGTCAGAGGAACAACGCCGTCAGCAGTCTCGTTGGCGGTCAGGGTCTCGTACTTGGAAACATCGAAGTACTGGTCGCCGTAGTTGTCAACGTAGTCCTTCAGGACTTCGCCGCCCAGCTGCTCGCAGCCAACGCCCAGAGCAACATAGACCTTCTTGCCGTTGGTGTCCACATACTGGCCGTCCTCACCCTTGGTCAGGTCGGCGATGGCGTCGGCGTTGGCCTCATAGGTGGTGGTGCCGCCCTTGGCGTAGCTCTCGGCGTTGGCAATGCACAGGCTCTGCGCATAGTAGTCGGAAGCACGGTAGTTCAGCATCTCGGGATCCAGCAGACGCTTCATGGATTCCACGTAGTCGTCGGCGGTGATGGGGGTGCCGTCTTCCCAGCAGGCGTTGGGGTTCAGGTCGATGGTGTAGGCGTAACCGGCGGTCGCGCTCTCGGGAATGCCGAATTCGGGACGATCCTTCTTGACCTGCTCGGTCACATCCACAGGCTCGCTGGCGGCCATCTCAGGCATGAACTTGTAGCCGGTGAAGGGGGCCTTCACGTTGCCCTCGGTGTCCTCAACGGGATTCAGCTCGTCGTTGAAGATGAAGGTGTAGAAGCCGACCTCAATGAGATCCTTCAGATAGGCGTCGTCATTGGTCTGGTAGGTGTGGGGATTCCAGTTGGCGGCCAGCAGAGGAACGGAAGCCTTATAGGTATAGGTCGCGTTGTCTGCAGCTGCGGTTGCTTCGGTGGCGGCGGTGGCAGCGGCCGTGGTCTCGGTATTGCCCTTGTTTGAGCAGCCGGCGAACACGGAAACGACCATCAGCACAGCCAGAAGCAGTGCAAGTGTTCTTTTCATTTCATTACCTCCAATAAAATTTCTATAAAAACGGATGTCTCCGTATCATAGACACTGTTTTTGCTTTTCTTTTGCAGGATGCCCTTGTAAAAATTTCATTTTTTCTCACGGACATTTGTACTTTTCGGAAGAGCACCCCTATTTTACCACAGATATAACAATATTTCAATCCATTTTTTACAAATTGGTTATAATTTACTTTTTGTTCGTCTACGTTTGGAATACACTTCCCCATATAGTACACAAAGCGGCTATATTTGTGCGCATTTATCCTGTGCCTTGTAAACATTTCTCCGGTCAGCGTCTTTCTCCTGCGGAAATGCGCTTTCCCTTCACGCACCCGGATGTGTATTTGACTGGAATACATCCATGCTGCCCTACAATTTTTCCCGGGTTGGGATGCATTTTCCCGCCATTCCTGAAGCGCTCGCTCCCGCGATACCTTCCGTACAAAGTTGAAGGGCCTGCCGCCCGCAGAATGCAGGCAGCAGACCCCTTTGCTATTGATACGGTTTCTTCCGGGCCGTCCTTGCCCAGGTGCCCGTCAGGCGGCTTTACAGCATTGGCGGCGTCCATTCGCCGCCGGAACCGCTGCCGGAACTGCCACCGGAACCGCCGCCGCTGCCGCCGGAACCGCCGGAGTCCCCTCCGCTGGGCGCAGCAACGATAGGGGTAGTGCGGACCGTTTCCGCCGCCACATAGCCAAGCTCTTCCCCGGCCTGCACCAGCAGCACATTCTCCGCCTCCCACAAAACCTTCACAGGCGAATTTGTATAGAGTTTTTTCATTGCCGTGCCCCGGAGCCGGATATTATCAAAGAGCTGGCAGTTGTAGCCTGCATATCCGTCCCAGGCTTCGAATGCGTCCTCCCCCTGTTTCCGGATCCACTGCTCCGGCACATAGGCTGCCCCCTTTTCTTTGCCAAGGTATACCGTGGCATAGCCTTCCAGGTCAGGTGCGAAGCCTTCCTCTGCAATGAGGTCCAATTCCGTGCCCCGGGATAAGGTCGTCAGCACCAGCTCTGCGCCGTCAGCCTTGATCACGGCATCGCCGGTCCAGCGCACATCGGCCAGCAGGGAAAGCCTGCCTGGAACCATCAGCGAGATATCCCCGCCGTCCTGGCCGCCTCCGCCGCCGGAGCCCCCAGAGCCGCCGGAACCGCCGGAGCTTCCGCCATCCGCAGGGGACTCACTGCCGCCGCCGCCGATCCCCGTCATATAACGGCTGACCTTTGTCTTGGATACAAATCCCGTGGTCCCGTCCTCAAGTGCTACCAGATAGCAGCTATCCAGCTCCTCCAATACATCGAGTTTGGTATTCGTAGGCAGTGTTTCCGCCTGTCCTGTCAGGAAGTAATTGGCAAAGCACTGGGCATTGTACATGGAATACCCTGCCCACTGGACATAACTCTCCTCATTTCCCATTTGCAGAAGCTGCTTTTCCACGCTTCCCTCCTGCTCTCCGGCCTTCACCCAGGCGTGGGTCTCGTCGATCCAGCTGAGGACCTCGACCCGGTCTCCCCTGTGCAGCAGCGACAGCACCTCCGGCACGCCTTCCCCCTGGACCCAGGCGCTCTCCAGCTTGAGCTCGGGCGCGGTTTCCGGCACCGTTGTCTCGGCCTCCGTGGTCTCGGGAGCCACCGTCTCAGGAGGCGCTGCCGTTGTCCCGGGCTCCGGCTGCTTTTGACCGCAGCCGGACATGAATAACATCATAAGCAGCAATAGATATGCGATCCCTTTTTTCATGCGATTTTACCCCTTGTATTCACTGTCGTATTCGCTGCCGTAGACATAGTGGATGATCTCCCACACATAGTCATAGGCCGCCGTACCCGGCCGGAAGCTGTTCCGGTTCTGGTATGCCACATAGCCGATGCTGCGGTATACCATTCCGCCGTAGAGCGTATAGCTGGTTCCCGCAGCGTCCTGCAGGATGATATAGGGCCGCATGGCAATGTCCTCCTTGCAGTCCTCATCGGAAAAGCCAACCAGGACATTGGTATACTGCACCAGGCTGCCGGCATAAGCAAACACCGGGTCCGCCACGCCCCGCTTATAGGCGTAATTGGATTTTCCGTTCTGCAGCGTAAGGTTCCCGCCGCCAATCGCACTTGCCCGTGCCAGCACGGTTCCATACTCCACCAGAGTCAGCCCATACACGCCTTCCTTGATCAGCGCGCTTTTCAGAGCGCCGTCCACCGAGGTGATCATCCGGATTCCCTTATTGCCGGTGAGCCGGATCGATGTGCCGGCATAGCGGAGAAGGTTGTCAAAGGCGGACAGGCGCTCTACCTGAACGGCAGCCCCGTTCTTTGTCAAACGATAGCACCGCATTCCGGTGGGGTATCTGCCGTGGGCATCCGCTGCATCGTTGTAGCTGTATGCCGTCAGAAGATAGGACTCCGCCACAGGCAGGTCCACATAGGCATTCCCTTCCCCATCCTTCTGAATCGGATAGGCCACGCCGTCCAGCGTTACCTGGCTCTCCCCCTCCAGTTCTGTACCGGTGATATTCAGAGCGCTGCCTGTATATGGCACATCCCGCTCCTCAAAGGCCGTGCAGCGGGAACAGGTTCGTCTTTCCTTCCCCGCTTTTCCGGGTACAGGCTCCTGCGTCCTCGTCCAGCTGCCAAAGGCATGGCCCTGCGCCTTCACAGTCTGTTCCGGCACACTGGTTTCCTGTGTTCCCTCGGCGTCCGCATAGATCTTGCCGCAGGTCTTGCATGTATAGTAAGCACGGTTGCCGTTCTCTGTGCAGGTTGCTTCCCTGGCCTCCGTTTTCTCCATGGAATGGCCCATGGCAGGAATGGTCTGCTGGGCTACCAGCACTACTTGGCAGACAGAGCAGTGCTTACCTTCAGTCAGGCCTGTCTTCGTGCAGGTCGGCTCCACTGCCTGGTCGACCACTTCCTTATGACCACTGGCGGGAATCTCCTTTTGTGCCACCAGCACTTCCTTGCAGACAGAGCAATGCTTACCTTCGGTCAGGCCCGGCTTTGTACAGGTCGGTTTCACCGCCTGGTCAACCACTTCCTTATGACCACTGGCGGAAATCACATTTTGTGCCACCAGCACTTCTTGGCAGACAGAGCAGTGCTTGCCCTCGGTCATGCCTGGCTTCGTGCAGGTCGGCTCCACCGCCGGGTCAATGACTGCCTCATGGCCACTGGCGGGAATCACCTTTTGCTCCACCAGCACTTCTTGGCAGACAGAGCAATGCTTACCTTCAGTCAGGCCCGGCTTTGTACAGGTCGGCTCCACTGCCGGGTCAATTACTGCCTCATGGCCACTGGCGGGAATCGCATTTTGCGCCACCAGCACTTCCTGGCAGACAGAGCAGTGCTTGCCTTCAGTCAGGCCCGGCTTCGTGCAGGTCGGTTTCACCGCCTGGTCAACCACTTCCTTATGGCCACTGGCGGGAATCTCCTTTTGTGCCACTAGCACTTCCTGGCAGACAGAGCAATGCTTACCTTCGGTCAGGCCCGACTTTGTACAGGTCGGCTTCACTGACTGGTCAATGACTTCCTTATGGCCACTGGCGGGAATCACATTTTGTGCCACCAGCACTTCTTGGCAGACAGAGCAGTGCTTGCCTTCGGTCAGGCCCGGCTTCGTGCAGGTCGGCTCCACTGCCGGGTCAATGACTTCGTCATGGCCGTTGGCAGGAATCACATCTTGTGCCACCAACACCTTCCCGCAGACAGAACAGTGCTTGCCTGCGGTCAGGCCTGGCTTCGTGCAGGTCGGCTCCACTGCCGAGTCAATAACTTCTTTGTGCCCACTGGCTTTGATTTCTTCTTGGGCTTTCAGAATCTTACCACAAACAGAGCAATGGCTGCCTTCCGTCTTGCCCGCTTCCGTACAGGTTGGCTTCACTGCCGGGTCAATAACTTCTTTGTGCCCCTCTGCTGCAAGGGTCTCGTCCTGGACCGTAGTTGGCTGTTTCCCTTCTGAATCCCGGAAGGCGCTGCCGCAGCGGCGGCAGATATAATACGCATTATTGCCGTCTTCCGTATGCGTAGGCGCTACGGCCTCTACTTTTCTCAGATCATGTCCCAATTGGTCAATGACAATTTCTTCGGGCTGGATCGTCTTGGTTCCCGCTTCATCGGCAAAAAGCGTCCCGCACAGCCTGCATTTCCAATGGGCCTGATTGCCCGGTTCACTGCAGGAAGCCTGCTTTGGTGCCACAGAAACAATTTCATGATCCTTTTTTCCCGTTTCCTGCTGGGCAGTAATAACATATTTACACACCGAGCAGTATCTGCCCTCTGTCAGTCCGGTGCTGGTACAGGTGGCCTCCACTGCCGGTTGGACAACAATTGTATGCTCGGTGCTGTCCCCGGGCAGAGACTGGAAGGTCAGCTTGACATCGGCTCCATTGGCCTGCACAAGTGTGTGCACCTTAGAGCACGTATAGCCATACACGGTAACGTTCATCTGTCCGGAGCCATTTGCGTGAAACGGATGTCCATAATTGTCATTATCCAAGGAATAGAATTGGACGTTGGGGTCCGTGAACCGCACTTCGGTCAGTTTGTAGCAGCCTTCAAAGAAATAGGGACCAACATAGCTGCATTCCACTGTCGCTTTTGTCAAATTGGGGCATTGGCTGAACATACCGTAGCCGCAGCCTTCCCCGTTGAAGCTCTTGTCCAGCTTTACCGTGCCGGGAACAGTGACCTTGGTCAATCCGCTGCAGCGCACAAAGACGGAGTCGCCAGGTACGATCACCCGATTTCCGAACTGTATCTCGTTTAGAGCATCACAATAGGCAAAACAATAGTTCCCAAGAACAAGCGGTGCATCCGTCGATCCGGTTTCCTTCGCACAGAAAACGACCTTTTGCACGCCCGTACTCCGAAAGGCATTTTCCCCAATTTTCGTAACATTTGCCCCAACGCGAACCTCTTTTATTCTACTGCCGTACCGATACCATGGGGCATCGCTGTCGCTGCTGTAATCCGGCATTTCGCCGCTGCCGGTAATTTTCAGCACGCCATCCTCCATCAGGGACCATCTCAGGTTACCTCCGCAGCTCCCCGCTGCGATGCGTTGATACTTCATCTCGAAGTAAAGCGTCGCATCCAGGAGTGCGCTGTTGTTGCCTGCATAATTGTCAACATGCATCCCTTCCCACTGTGCCTCTGTTCCACCGTAGTACACGGTTTTCAGAACAGGGCAATTATCAAAGGCACATGTTTCAACACTCGTTACACTATCTGGAATTGTAATCTTGGTCAACTGGGTACAATACTGGAATGTTCTGCTTTGAATGCTTGTTATGCCTTGAGGGATTTCCACTTCACGCAGAGCGCAGCCGGAAAACGCATAGCTGCCAATGCTGCTCACGGTGCTGGGAATGCTGATCTCCGTCAGCGCAGAACACCCAGAAAAAACACTGTCTCCAATGCTGCTCACGGTATCGGGAATGCTGATCTCCGTCAGCGCAGAACACCCAGAAAAAACACTGTTTCCAATGCTGCTCACGGTGTCGGGGATGATGACCTTCGTCAAAGCATAGCAGCCCTGAAAAGCACTATCGCCAATGCTGCACACGGTACCGGGAATGCTGATCTCCGTCAGCGCAGAACACCCATCAAAAGCACTGTCGCCGATACTCGTCACGCCATCCGGTATCGTGATATCCGTCATGCCATAGCAGTCGGCAAATGCATCATTTCCTATATTTTGAACACCCGAGCCGAGAACCACCTTTTTTATCTGGTAGGCATAGCCATACCAGGGTGCCGTATTATTTCCACCGGACGACGAATCGTTATAATCGGGAATTCTTCCGGTTCCGGAGATCGTCAGCACTTCGTTGTTGTCGATCGTCCATGTCAAATTATCCCCACACTTTCCGGTAAAAACACCGGTGCTGTGGATCGTCACGTTGCCCCCAAGGCCTGCATTCCAGGATGTGATATGCTTCCAGCTGGCATCCGTTCCGCCATAGTAAATATCCGTCAGCTTCTCGCAGGCATCAAAGACACCATCAGCAATTCTTGTCACACTTTGGGGAATCGTAATATTTTTCATGGACTTGCAGGCAGAAAAGCAATACTCATTCAATTCCGTCACACTGCTCGGAATGGAAATGCTGGTCACATTTGTGCATTCCTCAAATGCGTATTCGCCGATGGAGGTTACGCCTTCAGAAATAGTAATCTTCCTGATTTTCGTGCGCTGGCTATACCACGGTGCGTCTCCAGGGGAATAGGAATCCATCCTTCCGGTTCCCGAAATCGTCAGCGTTCCGTAGTAGCTTAGTCTCCAGGTCAAGCCTTCTCCGCAGCTGTTGGAATTGGCGGCAAACAGCTCTATTTCCTCTGCCTCGTCCGTTTGCTCCAAAATCAGGTTGATTTCTATGGGCTCGTTCAGCTCTGACTCCACGGTGAAGCTGCCCGCAGCAGTCTCATATCCTTCCGCTGCCGCAAGGTAGCTGTATTCCCCCGGCAGGAGCAGATAGCTCCCCGCCTCCTCCGGTTCGATCATCTGGTCTGCATCGCCGTCTGCCGGGAATACCTCCAGGATCATGTCCTCCGGCGTGCAGTGGAACGCCACCCGGATTGGCTGCGGTGCAGCTTCCGCACCACTTTCACCTGCGGGCTCGTCCGCTTCCTCATTTTCTTCATTGGTATCGGGGGTCTCTTTGGCATTCTCCGCCCCTGCAGGCTCTGGAATCTCCGCAATGCTCGGATCATCTACGGGTTCCTCATAAACAGTCTCTTCTGCCTGCGCCCCGGCAGGGTCCGGATCCCCCACAGCGTCCAGATCTTCTGTAGGTTCATCATAGACGATCTCTTCTGTAGGCTCCCCGGCAGAATCCGGATCCACTGGAAATCCCTCTGCCCACGCGGGAACAAGCATCTGGGCCGTCAATGCAGCGGCCATGAACAACGCGAAAAGCTTTCTCATAGTTCTGCTCCTTTTTCTCATAGTGATGCTATGATATACCTTTCCGCGCCGCAAAACAATATGCTCGGTGCATACCCTTTCCGTTTTGTCACGAATCCACAAAGCCGCATTTCCTTTTTTCACAGATATTACAAAAGGAACCGCCGCTGCAAGCATTACAGCGGCGGTTCCTATGAAACCGTCTTTTACTTCTCTTTCAGCAGGTCTGCCAGGGTGATTCCCTCAAAGAAATCATCGATCATGGCATCCAGCTTATCCCACATGGGCCTTGTCTCGCAGCAGGAGCTGCGGGCGCAGGCAGAGGGCCCCTCCGCAGTGCAGGATACGGCAGAAAGCCCGCCCTCTGTGAGCTTGAGGATACTGCCCACGGTGTATTTTTCCGGAGGCCGGTTCAGGCGATAGCCGCCGCCTTTGCCGTGGAGCGCGTCCACCAGGCCGCCCTTGGAAAGGATGGTCATAATGGACTCCAGATACTTCAAGGAGATCTCCTCCTGCTCAGCAACTTCTTTAATAGGGATGTAGTCTTCCCCGCCCCGCTGTGCCAGAGCTACCATCACCCGCAGGGCATAGCGTCCTTTGGTCGATACAATCATAGGCTTACTCGCAATGCTCGCAGTGTTCGCAGTCCGGGAAGTCCTTCTCGTCGTAGGGAAGGCCCGCGCGATCGTAGTAGTCCTTCAGTGCGTTCTTGATGGCTTCCTCAGCCAGGACAGAGCAGTGCAGCTTGTGGGCGGGCAGACCGTCCAGGGCTTCGGCCACGGCCTTATTGGTCAGGCGCATGGCATCGTGAATGGACTTGCCCTTGATCATCTCGGTGGCCATGGAAGAGGAGGCAATGGCGCTGCCGCAGCCGAAGGTCTCGAACTTCACGTCCTTGATGATGTCATCCTCGATTTTCAGGTAGATCTTCATGATGTCGCCGCACTTGGCGTTGCCGACTTCACCAACGCCATTGGCATCCTCAATTACGCCAACATTGCGGGGGTGGGTGAAGTGATCCATAACTTTTTCACTGTAAAGTGCCATTTTTCGTTTCCTCCAAATTACAGAATATAGGTTCTCTTACCGGTCTGCAGGTCTCTCCACACAGGAGACATCCCGCGCAGATACTCCACAACCTCAGGAACGCATTTCAGGATATAGTCCATTTCCTCCATGGTGTTCCACTCGCACAGGCTCAGGCGCAGGGAACCGTGGGCCACATCGTGGACCCGGCCAATGGCCAGCAGCACATGGCTGGGGTCCAGAGAGCCGGAGGTGCAGGCGGAACCGGAAGAAGCACAGATTCCCTTCTGGTCCAGCAGCAGCAGCAGGCTCTCGCCCTCAATGCCCTCGAAGCAGAAGCTCACATTGCCGGGCAGCCGATGAACCAGGTCACCGTTGACGGCGCTGTGGGGAATCTTGCTCAGGCCTTCGATCAGCTTGTCCCGCATGGCGGAAACCTTAGCGGCATTCTCATCGATATGGTCGCAGGCCTCCTTCAAGGCAGCAGCCATACCGCAGATGGCAGGGATATTCTCCGTACCGGCCCGCTTGCCCCGCTCCTGGGCGCCGCCCTCGATGATGTTCACCAGTGGGAAGCCCTTGCGGACATACAGCGCGCCCACGCCCTTGGGGCCATGGAACTTGTGGCCGGAAAGGCTCAGCATATCGATGTTCTCTTCCTTCACATTGATGTGCAGGTGACCGGCAGCCTGAACGGCATCGGTGTGGAAGGGCACACCGGCCTCCTTGCAGATGGCGCCGATCTCGGCAATGGGCAGGATGGAGCCGATCTCATTGTTGGCATACATGGTGGTCACCAGGCAGGTATCCGGCCGGATGGCATCCTTCACCTGCTGGGCGGTGATATTGTGGCCCTGGTGCACATCCAGCAGCTCGATTTCAAAACCTTCCTTTTCCAGCTTCTTCAGGGTGTGCAGCACGGCATGGTGCTCAAAAGCGGTGGAAATAATATGCTTCTTGCCCTTTTTCTCTCCCAGACGGGCAGCGGAGATGATGGCCTGGTTGTCGGCTTCGGAGCCGCCGGACGTGAAAATGATCTCCCGGGGCTCGCAGCCCAGGCACTGCGCCACGGTTTCCCGGGCGGCGTCCAGAGCTTCCTTAGCCCGTTGGCCCACGGAGTGCAGGCTGGAGGGGTTGCCGTAAACGGTGGTCATATAAGGCAGCATGGCGTCAATGGACGTCTGGCTCATTTTGGTAGTAGCCGCATTGTCTGCGTAAACTTGCATGGAAAAACCTCCTATGGTTTGCGGGATCCCGGTTTCCCGGAGTTTCCCTAGTATCACTGTAGGGAGCATACCACATTTTGCCTACCTTGTCAATAGGTAGATGCAATCTTATAAAAAAGTCTGTATTCTTTGGGCCGTTTTCTCCAGCCCCTGCCGATCCGCCTCGGTAAACCGTCCAATATAAGGGCTGTCCAAATCCAGCACTCCCCAGAGTGCACCGTCCTTATACAGCGGCACCACGATTTCGGAATTGGAAGCACTGTCGCAGGCGATATGCCCCGGGAAATCATGGACGTTTTCCACCAATTGGGTCCTCCCCTGCTCCGCCGCCGTGCCGCAGACACCCCGTCCCAAAGGAATGCGGATGCAGGCCGTCTTTCCCTGGAAGGGCCCCAGCACCAGCGCCCCATCCGTCAGCATATAAAAGCCCGCCCAGTTCAGCCCCTCCATCCGCTCCCAGAGCAGGGCTGCCGTATTGGCAAGATTGGCAATCACGTAGGGCACGCCCTCGGTAAGCGCCGAAAGGTCCCGGCACAGGGCATCAAAGTCCGTTTCAAATTTCATAAATTTTTCCCGCCTTTCTCATTTGCTTCCTATTTTAGCGAAAATAGCGGCTGTAATCAAGAAAAATCTGAGAATGCGGCCAGACCGTTCCAGATTTCTCGACTTTTTCAGCGGTTACATTCCGCTCTCCGCGGCATAGTAAGAAGGCAACGAGAAAGGAGGGATTTTATGAAACGAAAGCTTGCAATTTTTATTCTTTTGATATGGATGCTGCCTGTATGCGCCCGGGCAGCGGACTATCTGGTACCCGTCGGCACACTGGTAGGCCTGCAGCTGCGCACGGATACCATCACCGTGGCCGCCTTTGACGAAGCCTCCGGCTCGGCCGCCCGGGATGCAGGTCTGAAAATCGGTGACTGCATCACCGCCGTCAACGGGACCCCCGCCCAGAGCATCGACCAGATCAAGGACCTTCTGCAAAAATGCACCGCACCCGTGGTCCTCAGCGTCACCCGGGGCAGCCGCAGGCTGACCCTGCACCTGACGCCCCGGCAGACGGAAAGCGGGGCGGTGCTGGGCGTGTACCTGCGCCAGGGGATTTCCGGAATTGGCACCGTCACCTGGTACGACCCGGAGACGAAGCAATTCGCCGCTCTGGGCCATGGCATCAGCACCGGCAAGGAGGGGCTTCTCCGGCTGGTCTCCGGAGAAATCTACCCCGCAGAGGTCTTTTCCGTCCAAAAAGGGAAATCCGGCCAGCCGGGTCTGCTCAAGGGCCAGGCACTCTCCCACGCCCCCATCGGTGCGCTCAGCGCCAACACGCCCCGGGGGATTTTCGGGACAACCAGCACCGGCTTCTCCGGCTCCGCCGTCCCCGTCGGGCAATGGGATGCCCTGCATACCGGCCCCGCCACCATTCTCGCCACCGTCCGCCAGGGCCCGCCGCAGGAGTATTCTGTGGAAATTCTGAAAATATATCCCAAAGACCGCACAACCCACAGAAATTTTCTCCTGAAAGTCACAGACCCGGCCCTGATAAATCAAACCGGCGGTATTGTGCAGGGAATGGGAGTGAGTTATAATTAGGACAACCTCGAAAAGCCCTTAGCTTGCAGAGGGTTTTAGTGCCAGTCCCTATTTCATTGACCTCTGAAATAGCGTGTATCATGCGCAGATACATCTGGACGGGATCGCCGGAAGTTTGTGATCGAGACGGATGGGCGAAATTTAGGAAAGGAGTCTCATTGCGGAACCATTTGTTATAAATCAAGCAACCATATAGGATCCTGCCACACAGGACGGGGCACCGGACGGCTTCTGTCACACCGTTCGGTGCTTTTTCGCAAGTATATCACACTGGAGGAAATTATGAAAGTAGGAACACTGGTGCCGCAGCAAGGCACTGACCGAATGGACATCCGCTTTTCCCCAAATGACTACCGTGGGGGATTGCATTGTGGAGAAGCTCTTGATGTGAAGATCAAGGGAAAATGGATTCCCACCCGTATTGAAATGGGAAAAGATTGGTACCTCGTGGGTATCGACACAGACGATCTTGTTGGTTTAATTGTCCGAATCTAAAAGCATAGCTGGCCAGTAGGAGTATTCCTGCTGGTCTTTTCTATTTTACAAGCAAGACAGGAGGAACGCAACATGAAGTGTCTGCGCAAATATCAGTGGGTCAAGCTGCCCAGGGATATCCCAGACATGGGAAAGGGGCTAATGGCCTATTGGGCCATGCTTGCCTCCCGCGCAGCCTTCCGCAAAGGCAATGCCCGTTATTGCAGCCACAGTAATCCCGTAGTCCCCGGAATGTGGGCAGGCGGTATTGTCGGACTCAAGAGCATTCTAAGGGTCAGCAGCCGTGTCAAGGCGCTGCAGATACTCGACGAACTTTTCTCCCTTGGGTATTTGAAATACTCTCTGGATACCCAAACAAAAAAGCTGACCTATGAGATCAACGATTGGGGCGTTAAATGCTCCGATGCTGAGTGTATGTCCGGAACTGTTTACGCTTCCACAGGATACGGCTTTCTATGCCTTCCCCGAAGCATCACGCAGCGGCTGGCAGATGCCGGGAGAATTTTCGATGAAGCCGATGCATGGCTTGATCTATGGTGTCATACCACCTATGAGGACTATGGGAACGCTTTCTCATTTCTGGCACCTGTTGTGCAATACGGTAGATTTGGGAGCGTTTTAACCTTGGAAACACTGGGAAAGCGTTGGGGCTGGGAGAAAACAAAGGTATGGAGATTCTTCAAAAAGCATGGGGATGTCTTTCCTCTGTACCGATTGCCCAGTTCCTATGGCTGTCTCGTGTTTAACGCTTCCTATCCGACCGGAGCTGATATTCAGCTTCCGGAGCCGGAGACGGTCATGCGTATTTTAAGCAAAATACTTATTTCCTCAACCTATAAGTACAAGGGCAACAGCGAGAACCTGCGTGTAAATCACATGGTCGCATGGTACAGCAAACTGGTCATTTCATTCCAGCAGGCACAATCTGTCTCTGGGGATCCAGAATGCCGCGTTGCGCTTTCTGCCCCCATAACGCGCGCGTATCTTTCTCATGGTAGGAACTGTAAGCATTGTAGGAACTACCGTTATGCCTGCCCGGGTATGTTAAAGGGAACGCCCCGCTCTTTTTGTCCCGGGTACAAAATTAGGGGACCTTGTACACAAGTTTGAGATCGTAATTACAACAACAAGGAGATATTGCTATGAAAAGTAAAAAACCGTCACTATACGATGCACAGGAAGAGCAGCTCCAGCTGCAATCCGCTTCCTTTGTGGATTTTCTGACACGAAAAGGTGTCCTTGAAGATCACAACATCGACAATGAGCGTGTTCGGAAGGCAAAAAAGGATACTGCGCAAAGGGCATATCACAATACCGAGGTTTTGCTGAGCCAATATCGCCTGATCATCTGGGTACTGGAGTGCATTCCCGGAGAACTATCCGACGAACTGGGTCTTCCTGTACATGACATCGATGTTTTAGCCGAAAAAATCGACATTCAGACTTCCCTCGAAAACGCACGGATTGAAAGCCGGGTAAATGCCATGATGCGAACCCGGTATCTGGTGGATCGCATCCATGAGGCTCTGTCGGTTGTTCGGAAAAAGCCCGGAAACGGAGAGGATTTGTACTCCGTCCTCTACACGGCGTATCTCGATCCTGTGGAGCGAAAACATGAAGAAATCCTCAAAAAGCTCCGCATGACATCAAGGACCTACTACCGCTTACGAAGGGAAGCCATCACAATCATGTCCATTCGTCTATGGTCCGCCCCATCCGAGGAGACAGCCTCGTGGCTTGAGGTCCTAACCCTCCTCGAAGAAATGTGAAGGACGGAATGACGAATAGGATAAAAAAAGCGAAAATATATTGGCAGGTCTTTGCTGATGACTAGAGAATGTCGATGTGTTACAATATTATCGTCCAAAATGGACGAAACGATCAGGCACTATTTTGAGAGCTTACTTCTGTTCCTCAAAATGGTGCCTTTTGTCGTTCCATCACCAAGAAAGGAGGTAATAGCACATGGTTAAACATATTACCAAGGGCAAAAACATCATCAAGAATACCTACTGGTCTGCAGTTGGTATGGCCGCGGCCACCATGCTGGCCGTCCAGCCCGTTTTTGCCGACACCATTTGGGACCGCTTCTCTGCGATCCTGAAGGATGTTTACGGCCAGGTCGTCGCCATCAGCACCATCGTAGCCGTCACGGTCGCAGCAATTGCACTTCTGATCCGCATGATCTCCCGCAACCAGCGGGCCGTTGAAGAAGCTACCGGCTGGCTGAAGCGTATCGTCGTGACCTGGATCATCCTGAACTCTCTGGGCTTCGTCGTCGCCTACCTGCAGCCCCTGATTCAGGGCGGCAGCTACGCCGGCTAAGCGAAGCATAGAGAATATCCAGACTCTCTAAGGAGGTGATACCCATACTAGACTGGATATTCGAGGGTATCGTCAATTGGGTGGCAAGTATCGTTTCTCAGCTGTTTGACGCTGTATCCGGGTTATTTCTTGAAGCACTCGGTACCGATATGACAGCGATGGAAGAATACTTTCCATTCGTCACCAAGGCCTACGATGTCATGCAAGTGACCGCCTGGGCGATTTTAATTCTGATCACCATCTGGCAGGTTTTTCGTGCATTCGGAGGTCCCATTACTGAAGCAGAGAACCCCTGGCACCTGCTGGTGCGAAGTTCTATCTACGCCCTTCTGATTGGCTACGCCAAACCCATTTTCTCTCTGTGCCTGAGCATTGCAAGGGCTCCCTACACAACGCTTATGGAGTTATCCATGACCGCAGAGGATTTCACCTTTGCAGGTGTAGAGCAGGCTCTCACCAATGGCCTGCTGACGATTGTGTCAGCGGCGACTGTTGTAGGCCTGATCTTAATTCTTATTCTGGAGATTTCTCTGGGATGGAACTACTTCAAGCTCCTGCTGGAAACCGTAGAACGCTACATTGTTGTCGGTGTTTTGTGCTATACATCGCCTCTCGCCTTTTCTATGGGCGGCTCCAAAACCACGAATACCGTATTCAAATCCTGGTGCAGGATGGTTGGTTCCCAACTGCTGCTCCTTGTCATGAACGTCTGGTTCCTTCGCGGGTTTGCCTCGTCTATGGGCCAGTTCATCGCAAACGGCGGAGCATTGACCACCGGTAAGGGAAGCATTTTCCTGTGGATGTTCTGTGCGCTTGCCTATCTGAAGTGCGCCCAGCGGTTCGACAGCTACTTGGCCTCCATCGGCCTAAACGTAGCGCAGACCGGATCCAGCATGGGCATGGAACTGATGATGGCCGCACGGGTCATCTCCGGGGCGAGCAATGGCGCTCGCAGCGCGGGCAGTGTCTTCGGCCGGGGTGGGAATGCCGTTGCAACCGGCACCGGCGCAGCCGCAAATGGTTTTGCCTCCGGCTTTGCTTCCAGGTTCAGCCCCAACTCCTATGTCCGCGATGCCGTTGTAGAAGGCGGCTCCCGCATGGGCTTTAATGGTGGTGCCGGATTTGTTGGCCGTGCCTTCGGCGGCATCGCTGCCCGGAACGGTGCTACTCTGAACGGTGCCTCCATCTCCTCTGTGGCAACCAGGGCTCCCAACGCATCCGGTACAATTGCAGGTGATATTGCAGACCGGAGCCTCAGCAACTATATGCCCCAGATGCAGGGACTCCAGCTTCAGGGAACACAAATCACGGGCGGTCACATCAGCACGACTGCAGTTTCCGCGGATGGCGAAACAGCCTCTGTGGATATGTTCAACGCTTCTCAGTTTGAAAAGCCAGAAGTTCCCCATAGTGTGGTCACTGCAGCTGATGGAAGCCAGTGGTATCAGATGGCCAGCGGAGATGGCCGTGGTGCCTTTTATGATGTCCCCACCTTTAACGGGATTGGGGCCGATATTCCCAATGCAGCAGATGGTATGCCCGGAGTATCCCAGTCCAGCGAAGGCAGCCAGAGCGTTAGCGAAACGCTTACTTACGATGGCGTTGAAGGCCATCCCGGTATGGCGGCTTATCCCAGCACGACAGACGGACTGGGTACAGCTGTGGGTGCAGCTTACGACAATCCCCCCGAAGCACAGCACTCTGGTGCTGCATATGCAGGAGGCTTTGTCGAGTCCCCCCAGAGCGATACTCAGCCTGCTGGTGAAGGCTTTGGGCAGAGTTTCCATTCCGAGGCACCTCTTGTGGCAGCAACCTTCCCCAGCGCACCGGAGGGTACGTCCCTTCGCACAGTGGGCGACGGCGTTATCGAAGCAAGTTCTCCCGATGGCGGCAACACACTTTGGTACAACAGCGCCTATTATCAGGAACCCGATGCGCCCCACAGCGTCATGCAGTCTTCCAACGGTGTGGACTGGTATGCCATGCAGCAGCAGGGTAACATTCCTCAGTTTGAAGCCGGTGAGGCCGCGGCTGCCTATAATCAGGCGACCTTCCAAAACTTCATGCCAGGTTATGACCTTCCTGTTTCTCAGGTTGACGGCACACACCGCAGGGACGGCTTCTTTGAGGTCCGGCATGAGGATGGTTCCGGCACCAAGTTCTACGATACTGCCAGGTATGCAGCACCTCGTGGTGACTATCAGGTATTCGAGGACTCCCGCGGCAGCCAGTGGTACGCAATTCAGGGTGATGCTGCTGTCGATCACAAGCCCGTCTACGAGAACGGCAAACCTGTATACGACAATGGGAAACTCCGCACAACCAACGTGGAGACCATTCGCTACAGGCAAACGCCTACGCGATTCACCGAGCCCGAAAAACGCGGGGATATTGAACGAAAGCCCCCAAAAAGGAAAATGTAATCATGCGGCCATGGTTGTGAATTTCACGATCATGGCCCTTTTTATCCCAAAACGGAGGTGATCCAATGGCCGAGCCGGAAAAAGAACAAATCGGCGATGGTCAAGACAATTTTGGTCAAGCTGCAGGGAAAGCAATTCAAGCAGCACAGCAAATCTCTCATAAGGCCGCCACAGCAGCCTCAAAAAGTGCCGAAGCCACAGTAAATACAGCAGGCGCAATGGTAAAGGCGAGTATGGAAGGTGGTACGGCTGTCGCCAAGGTCGCAGCAGGCACTGCCACCGGAGGCCCATGGGGTGCGATTCTCTCCGCCGCCTGGGCGATGCGCCATAGCTTATTTAAGGTCCTAATCTGTATCTGCCTTTTCCTTCTGATTATCGCCATTCTCATTTGCTCCATCCCAAGTATCGTTTTGGACAGTGTGTTTGGCCTGAATGGGGTTCCTCCCGCAGAAGGAGCCACGCTGGAATCGTCCTACGCTGAAATGTCAGACGCAGTATCGACTGTGATTGACACAGGATACGACCATTCCCTTGCCAGGGTTGAGGAAATCATTCTGGATGGCGGTTATGACTACGATCTCTCTATGGATGCTCTTATTAACCATGCGCAATCGTCTGCTGGCTATGATGTCTGCTATATTCTGGCCGCCTATTCTGCCTCCTTACAGCAGCAAGGAACATCTGTGGAGGATATGGTAGCAAAGCTGACCAAGATATCCGATCAGATGTTTCCTGTTTCCCATGTGGAAAAGCAGCAGGAACGGCTCATACCTGTAAGTTATTCCACTTACAAGCCCGTGACAGTGACAATTGTAACCCGAATTCAATCGGCAGGTATTGTCAATAACGTCCCCAGGTATAACTACACCACCGAGCAAAGAAACTACTACCTCCCGGACGAGGCAAAAGAGTCTGATGTAGAAATCACGGTTCCGAAATACAAAGCCGTTTCCGTAAAAGTACCGACCTACTCCGGCAGTCAGATTTCCGGCACCCGGACAGAGACCTATTATGAAGCAGACGGCAGCGAAACGCTGGAACCAACCACCGAAATTATCAAGTATATAGAATGCACCATTTCACCCTTCGATAATTCGGTGATCCTGGAAGCCTTTGGCATTGACACCTCGGCACAGTATCCCCAGTTCAATCTGACTTACGGCGATGTCATTCAGAACATGGCCAACGCCCTGAAGATGACCCTGTATGGCACTCTGGGAAATGGATCGTCCGTCCCGCTGACAGACGCGGAGCTGATTTCATTTGTCAACAGCCTCAGCTGTAATGACACCAGAAAGCATATCGTCACCACAGCTCTATCACTGGTTGGCAAGGTCCCTTATTTTTGGGGCGGCAAAAGCGAAGCCGGCTGGAATGACGAATGGAACACTCCGAAGCTGGTTACTGCCGCTGGATCAAGTTCTACAGGAACCATTCGCCCGTATGGGCTAGATTGCTCCGGGTTTACCGATTGGGTGTACAAAACTGCCCTTGGTGTCAGCATTCAAGCTGGCTCCTGGGCGCAGTATACAAGCTCCACACCCATTTCCGAGGCGGAGCTTCTTCCCGGTGATCTAGGTTTTCTTATGAATGACGGTGGAACAACAGACCACGTTCTTATTTTTGCTGGATACAGCGAGGACGGCAGCCGAACGTGGGTCCATTCGGAAGGTGGAATCGGTGTCCATGTCAACACCCCCAGTTATGACTCCAAACTGGTTTTGCGAAGGCCATCTGGGGTTGATTTTTCGCAGGACGTTGGCAGCACCGCCTATGGGGAGCCGCTCTATTCCCTTAAAGTCAATGTGACCCATTACTGTGCCTGCACCAAATGCTGTGGTCCCAATGCCCAGGGCATTACGGCCAGCGGCAAAAAGGTTGCGGTCGGCATGGTTGCCATGTCCAGCTACTACCCATTCGGCACCCAAATTATGATCAACGGTATCATGTACACAGTCGAGGATCGGGGCGGCACCGGTATCGAAAGCGATATTTCACGCGTCGATATCTTTGTACCGGACCACAACGAAGCACTGCGGTTGGGACGCTTTAACACAACCGCTTATATTTACAGAATTGGCAGGTGATAAAATACGGAAGAAAAGGAATACAGCAACGTATATGCCATCCCGGCAAACTACACCGATTCCGGCAAACTGCTGGGCGGTATGGTAGAACCCCGGAATGCTGTTGAGGCGGTTGCTCTTGTGATTATGGTGGGCTACCCAGAAGTCAAATGGATTCCGATGCCCACTACAATTCGCATTGTCGTCATGACCGTGACCCTGATTCCGCTGGCAGTGGTCGCATTCATGGGAATTGGCGGAGATTCGTTGCTCCAATATCTGGGGCATATCCTCTCTTCCTGGGAAAACCGGCGGGTACTACACTTCAGGAGGATCGGATACAAGTATGACCCAAAACAGCTCAAAAAGCCCGGGCGTAAAGGCAAGAAAAAAGAAACCAGAAAAACTTGAGTTTGTTCAGCCTTTCATCCCGGTCAAGGATATTCGCAACGGCATCGTGGAAACAACCGATGGCCGGTATATAAAAATCCTTGAAATCGAACCTATCAACTTTATGCTCCGATCTTCCGAGGAGCAGTACAACATCCTATCGTCCTTCGCCAGCTGGCTGAAGATATCGCCCATGAAACTGCAGTTCAAATCCATTACCCGGAAGGCGGATTCCGACAAGCACATTGCTATGATCCGAAAAGAGCTTTCCATGGAGGACAACGCACAGTGCAAAGCCATGGGAGAGGATTACATCCGGCTGATTAAGGATGTCGGTTCCAGAGAAGCGCTGACTCGGCGCTTCTTTTTGATTTACCAGTATGAAGCCATCGGCAGAAGTGAATCGGATGATTATTCCAAAATCTACAGTATGTTGGTCAGTGCAGAGCAGAATGCACGCGCTTATTTTCTGCAGTGCGGAAATAGCATCATCCAGCCAAAAAATCCAGACCAGGCGGTAGCGGAGATCCTGTATATGTTCTTCAATCGCCGTTCCTGCGTGGATGAACCGTTCACCGACCGCGTCAACCGAGTCATCATTGACACCATGGCCGCCAAGGAAAAGGTCATTGGTGTTGATCCCATCCCGCATATCTCTGTCCGTCACTTTATTGCCCCCAGAGGTCTGGATTTATCCCATTACAACTACATCGTCATGGATGGAAGATATTACTGCTTCCTTTACATTAAGGGGGACGGCTATCCCAGTACCGTGCGAGGTGGATGGATGTCCAGCCTCATCAATGCCGGTGAGGGGATTGATATTGATGTCCATCTTTCCCGGGAGAACCGAAGCAAAACCATTGACAAAGTAGCGCAGCGCATCCGCTTAAACCGCACCAAACTCAAAGGTATGCAAGACACCAGTACCGATTACGAGGAACTGACCAACTCCATTCAGGCTGGTTATTACATCAAAAATGGCATTGCCAACCACAACGAGGATCTGTTCTACATGTCGGTGTTCGTAACCATTTCCGCCAAAACCTATGAAGAGCTTCTATGGCGCAAGCAGCAGATGACCGATATGCTCAAGTCCATGGATATGTACCTCAGCGATTGCCGATTCCAGCAGGAGGACGCCTTGCGCAGCGTCATGCCTTTTCTTCAGATCAGCCCAAAGCTGCAAAAGAAGACCCAGCGGAATGTCTTGACCAGTGGTGCAGCATCCACCTATATGTTCACCAGTTTCGAGATGTCTGACGATTCTGGTGTTCTTCTGGGAGTCAACCGACACAACAATTCTCTCTGTATCGTTGACCTCTTTAATACGAAGATCAACAAGAACGCAAACCTAACCATGTGCGGCACCAGCGGCGCTGGTAAAACCTTTACGCTTCAGCTTTTGGCCCTGCGTATGCGAATGCGCGGTATTCAATGTTATATTATCGCCCCTATCAAGGGTCATGAATTCAAACGGGCCTGCAGTAAAATCGGCGGTGAGTTTATAAAAATTGCCCCCGGTTCTCCCCACTGCATCAATGTCATGGAGATTCGGCACACGATTTCCCCGGAGATGGAGCTGATTGACGAGGTTGACTACAACGACATGGACTCCATGCTGGCCAGGAAAATTCAGCAGCTCATGATCTTCTTCTCCCTGCTGATTCCTGACATGACCAACGAGGAGGAACAGATGCTGGATGAAGCACTGATCAAAACATACAACGAGTTTGGCATTACCCATGACAATAACTCACTGTATGCCAACGCAACGTGCTTCCCGCCAAAACTGAAGAAAATGCCCATCCTGGGCGATCTTCATAAGCATCTGCTGGACAATCCCATGACCACGCGCATTGCGGCCATTGTCAGCCGTTTTGTAACAGGTTCCGCTCAGAGCTTCAACCGGCAGACGAATGTGGATCTGACCAATAAGTACATCGTTCTGGACCTTTCCGAGCTGAAAGGCAAGCTGCTCCCTGTCGGTATGATGATTGCCCTGGATTATGTCTGGGACAATATCAAAGCTGATCGGACCAAGAAAAAGGCCATTATGATCGACGAAATCTGGCAGCTCATTGGCGCATCTTCCAATAAGCTGGCCGCCGAGTTCTGTCTGGAAATCTTCAAGGTCATTCGTGGTTATGGTGGCGCCGCCATCGCAGCAACACAGGATCTTAGTGATTTCTTCAGCCTGGATGACGGAAAATACGGACGGGCCATCATCAACAATTCCAAGAACAAGATCATCCTGAATCTGGAACAGGATGAAGCCCAGTATGTCAAAGACGTACTGAAGCTGACCCGTACCGAGGTACGCTCTATTACCCAGTTTGAGCGTGGTGAGGCCCTGATCCACAGCAACAACAATAAAGTTCCTGTGGTTATCAAAGCCTCCGCAGAAGAAAAAGAAATGATTACCACCGACCGGGCAGAGCTGGAAGCGATTCTACGGAAGCGCCAGAAAGGAGCCACATAACCATGGGGCGTTGTACGCATTTTCCTGTTTATGCGTATAACGCCCAAAATGAGTACAAGGAGGAATACAAATCATGGCTCTTATGGAAGATGAACGTCTGATTCTACGATGGCTTAGTCAGTACGGGCCTTTACTTCGGCCACAAATCTGTGGACTGCTCCACTACAGACCACAACGCTCTGCCAACCGACTTATTCAAAGCATGAAGCGTGCCCGCAGGATTGCCGCCATAGAAGATGGTGAATATCTGGCAATCGATCAATACTGCGAGCCGAAGCAGCGAATGATCACAGCAGTCTGGGTATTGCTCCAGTTCATTGCGCAGGTCGATCCCGAAGCCCACTGGCAGGCGGATGCTCCGGCACAGATTTCATTTTTGAAGGATAAGACCGCCTATGAAATTGTGGTTCTATATGAAAACGAGGATCATTTGGTTCGACTTCTTCAACCTCAGGAGGATACAAAGTACATCTTTGTCGTCCAAAATATGGAATTTGCGGATAAGCTGCTCCTACCAGATGCGCCGTGCCTTTTCGCAACAGTCGAGCAAAGCGAATACGAAGCACCAAAAATCACTTTTTATTCCAGTTAGGAGGAAAACGATATGCCGGAAGATAATTCCGTCTTTATGAAAACTTCCAGCAGGGCCCTGGGTATTCTGACTCAGCTCCACGCTGAAACCGCCCAAGCGATGTACGCATACACAGTCGGTCGGCAGCAGGAAGCAAACGAAATGGCTCTCAGCAACGCGATCCTTGCGGAGAGGCTGATTGGCTGTTATCGGGTCATCCCTACTCTTCTTGGTTCTCCGGGTGCCAAAAAGGCCGTTGAGCAGATCATGCTGGATGAAATTCCCGTCGAAATTGGCTTTACCGAGGAGGGCTGGTTTTCCCTTCGGATTCCCCGGCTGCTCCCTCGAAAGGAACGTGGAAAGGGCTCTGTCGAATACATCCGGGGCTTTTTGGGGCCTGCCATGCAGCGTTTTTTCAAGGAGGAATCTCCAGTCCGCTTCGATGACTGTGTAATCATCTACCGCCACATCTACGACCGGGAAGAACCGGAACGCAAGCACCGGGACCATGACAACATTGAAGCCAATTTCGTAACGGACATCGTTGCCCTGTATGTCATGACGGACGATGCACCGCTGCGCTGTCGGCATTACTACTGCAGTGCCGCAGGCAGCATAGAACGCACCGAAGTCTACGTCGTACCTGAGCAGGATTTTGTGTGCTGGTATGAGGCCGAAAAAACTTTTTCAGATAAGGGGGTGAAGCTCCATGCACAGACCACCTTTGGGCCAGAAAAAGCTATCCCAAAACAGGGGTAAAATCCCACAGCGGCTTATCTACACACCTCGAAATGTGAAAAATCCCCGTGCCCCAAGGAAAATTCTGCCTCCGAATCGGTCCGATTTAGCCAAGAGGAGCAGGTACGAGGGCGAAAATGCTCCGATTCAAGGAGAGGAAACATGACCACCATAAAGCAGGATTCTCATGTGTACAGATTGCTCACATTTCTTTCCTATGTTGGGGAATACCCGCTATGCTCTTTGCAGCTTTTAGGAAGCAAAGAGGTGTGGCGCAAGCTGATTCACAAACACTCTCAACGACAAGAGTATCGCATCCCTGGCCATGCTGACAAGATTACCTGTCGCCTACTTCTGATTACCGGTAAGGGCAAAAGCAAATCTGTCCGTTTATCCAAGGGAGGCCAAAATATCCTTGAGATTGTGAATCCAAATGCTGCTCTTTACTATGCCCAAAATTATCTGCGCCATAATCATGCCGGTGAGGCAAAACGGTTGGACCGTTTCCACCGAGTCGCTGAATCCACTGCCTTGATTCGTCTAGCCGGATTCGAGACTTGCCCCTATAAGCTGCCCCAGCTTCAGATGGTCACAATTCGTAAAGTCGTAACGGATGCGCCTTCTTTCTATATCAGCAAAGAACTCAAATATGTGGGCGATGATGATGTCAACAAAACCAGCTTTTCCAGAATAACGGGTGCGCTGTTCTACCCCGGTGGCTGCTATGCCGTATACAACAGCCGTGATTACCTGATGAACTGGAACGGCAGAGGCGAGGCAAAGGTCAGGCTCCACCTTACGGAGATCGCACGCATGAATGCAGATGTGGATGATGTGCAGTCGGCTATCCTTTTTGGTGCAGGATACGAAATCGCTGAAATCACCTTGCGTACCCTATGGAAAACCAAGCGGGCAGAAACAGAGTTCAACATCATCTACGACCATCTTCATTTTATCCCTTTGAATGGGTTCGGCGTGCGCCTTCTGAAAATACTGACCTCCCCAGACTGGAACGAAACATTGCTGGATCTTCTGTTCGATTCGGAAGACAGATCCTACGGTACCGGCGTTTTCGAGTATGACGCTCGTGAGAACGGTATTTATCTGTTCTCATTCCTGGACAGCGACATCACCCGATTGAACCATTTTATAGATGGCGCAAAAGGAATCGAGCGGGAAACAGCGGTTATCTGCTTTCCGGAGCAGGCTGCCTTTGTTCGGAATATCGTTGGGCCGAAAGTCAGCATCAAGACGGTGACAATGGAAACGGTAGAAGATGCCCTCTGCTTGGAAGGAGATGATCCGGTTGAATGAGAAACAGCGCAAAGCCGCGATCCTGGTTGCCTCCATCCTTGGATGCGGGACACTTCTTTATCTCGGTGGCCTACTGAGTCAGGTGTTTACCAATTATTCTGTCTGGATGGAGTCTGGTGGTATGTGGGAGCAAACACGGATTGCTGCCCCAGACTGGAATCCCATCGTGTGCTTCTTGCATGCATTCAATTGGAACGGCGTCAAAGCAATTCTCCTGATCGTGGGTATCGGAGTCGGTATTGTGATCTATCTTAAAATTCACGATAAATTCTCCGGGACCCAGTATGACGACCGGGGGTTCACCAAGAGCAAGGCCGGCACTTACGGTACCGCGGACTGGATGACAGAGAAAGAGCTAAAATCCGTTCTGGAACTGTCCACCCCGGAAAAGGCTGCCGGCATGATTCTTGGTGAGCGGAATGGCCAGCTGGTATGTTTACCGGAGGACACCCGCCTCAACCGTCACTGCGCTATCTTCGGCGCATCCGGCACCATGAAGTCCAGAGCAGTTATTCGCAATGCGCTCTTTTCCGTCATCCGCAGAGGTGAGTCCGCTCTGATTGCGGATCCAAAGTCGGAAATGTACAGCGACACCTCCGAGCTATTCCGGGAAAACGGGTATGAGGTCAAGGTACTGAATTTAGTCGATCCTTTGCATGGGGACTCCTGGAACTGCATGTCCGACCTGAATGGAAACACCATGATGGCACAGGTCCTCACCAATGTCATCATCGGCAATACCAGTAACGGCAAAAGCGACCATTTCTGGGACAACGGTGAGGCAAATCTGCTGAAGGCACTGGTTCTCTATACCGATTTGGACAAGACCCTCCCACCGGATCGAAAAAATCTGGCCTACGTCTATCAGCTGCTGACCCACAATTCCGAAAAAACGCTGACCATCATGTTTGAGAAGCTGCCGCCGGACCATCCGGCCTGGGCACCGTTCAATCTGTTTTCGCAATCCAGTGATACGGTCAAATCCGGTATTATTCTTGGTCTGGGCACCCGGTTGCAGGTGCTCCAGAATGAGGCTGTAAAACAGCTTGTCTCTTTCTCCGACATCGACCTGACCGCACCAGGCAGCCACAAATGCGCCTATTACATCATTCTCAGCGATCAGGAAACATCCATGGCGTTCCTTTCTTCGCTTTTCTTTTCATTCCTGTTTATCAAGCTGACCCGCTTTGCTGACCTTTCCCCGGGCGGACGGTGTCCCGTGCCTGTAAATCTGATTCTGGACGAGTTTAACAACATCGGCCGAATCGGCGGCGCACCGGACGGCTCGGATTTCTGCCGTTCCCTGAGCGTGATCCGCTCTCGGGACATTCGGGTCATGCTCGCTGTCCAGAGCCTTGGACAGCTTCAGAACCGGTATCCCAACAATCTATGGTCCGAAATCATCGGCAACTGCGACATTCAGCTTATGCTAGGTTGCACAGACGATGTTACCGCAGATTACATATCTGACCGCAGCGGAGAAATGTGCATCGTTGTGGATTCTACCATGACGGTGAAGAAAACCGTTGCCGTTGCGCAGGTAATCCCACAGTATCGGGAAACACAGGGGCAAGGAAAGCGCAAGCTCCTCACCCCAGATGAAGTTCTTCGCCTTCCGCATGAACAAATGCTGGTCATTATCCGTGGCCAGAATCTGCTGCGGCTGAATAAGTTCGACTACACCCGCCATCCCATGTCCAAAGAAATGGTCCGTACTTCTATCATGAACTACTGCCCAAGGTCCGGTTACACGCCCCCGCCCCAGACCGATTCCGAACGGGAGTCCGATAAAAATCCTCGGCGGGAGTCATGCGGTCGGAAGCTTAGCCGCTCCGATACTCCGCCAGTTGAATTTTAATTTACCTGAATAGGAGGAAAATGTATGTCCACAATCGAAACCACCACACCACTCGATGGTGTGTCCGTAACCCCAAGCAGTGAAGCGCCCCAGACCGACCCTGTCCTGAAAGTGCCGCCCCGTCAGCCAGTGTCCACTGGTGAGGTCTTGGAAACTACCGAAGGCAGCAGCACAGCACCCCATTTTCCCCGGCAGGCACGGCAAAAACTCAATGTCCCTATGCCCAATATGGAAGTTTTGGCGATTGATGATGCGCTTGGTGTCCAGACCGAGATTGAAAAAGCCAGAGATAAATTCCTGGATCTGGTCGAATCTCTGAAAACCGGGCGCTACCTCACCGATAAGATTCAGGGTGTCGAAAAGCATTCTGGCCAGGGTGAGCCGCGTGCTGTGATTTTCCATGGCGATTACAAGGTCGTCATTATGGCCTCCATGATCGTTGACCTGCCCAAGGACTTGCGTGGGCAGGACCCCTATGAAGTCTACCATTATCTGCTTACCAAGCGGCTTGGGTCAGAAATTGATTATGTCGTCAAAGGCATTGATCGCAATACCGGTCTGGCGGTCGGCAGCCGAAAAGATGCCATGGCCACGAAGCGCCGGTATTACTACCTGAACCAGACCCGTGAGGGCACATACCGAATTTATGAGGGGCTCTGCTGCGAAGCACGAGTGATGTCCGTCATTCCCTACGGCATCTTCGTAGATTTGTTCGGCATCGACGTTTACATTCCCTTGCGGGAACTAAGCTATGTGCGGCTGACCGATGCCATGGGCTACTATGAACCCGGCGACCGGGTACTGGTGAAAGTCACCCAACTCAACCGGGACGACCCGAATGACATCCGCGTATCAGCCTCTGTAAAACAAGTTTCTGCCAATCCTGTGGATAAGGCCCTTGAGAAAATCGAGGTGAACAGTAACTACGCCGGTACCGTCACACTGGCGGACCGTACTGGAATCTTTGTGAGTCTGGATATGGGTGCCGAATGCAGATGCAGGTTCCCATACCGTGCCAGGCCACCTAAGGGTGCCCGTGTGGTCGTAAAAATTGCGGGCATCAATATGGAGCAGAAAACTGTTTGGGGAAATATCACCTATGTCACCATTCCCAAATAACGCTGAAAGAAGGTACCCTTATGACGCAATGCGAACTGCCGAAAGAGGAATTGGTTCGCCGAAAGGAGCTGTCTGATAGCACCCGGAAAATGATTTACGGCTTGCTGGAAGTCGTTGCCGAGGACGAAGCCTCGCTTATGACGACCTACCGCGACTTCTACCTCCAGATCAGCTTTTCGGAGCTGCATCCGCTGATGGTTTTTTACCTGGCTCGGCCCCTGGAGGGAGAGAAAGCCATGCTGACAGATCGCTGGAACGATCTGAATCTGCGCAGCGTTCTTGGCTGCCATTCCGTCAATGAAAACTTCAGCTGCTATAACTATCGTGCGACCCACTGGCTCGATACTCAGATGACCAAGACCAGGTTTTTTGAAATTCTTGACCGGTGTGTCGACGAAGCTGTACGCGGGTATGCTCAACTCGCGCACTGAGTGCTGTTGTTCTCGATACTCCCAGCATTTTTGAGCAAATCACGCAAACAGGAGGGAGCGTACATGTAAAATAAATTGCAACCCTACTTGCTGCCGTAATACCGGTTTTGGCAGGCTGCCCGGGATTCGGATCTGATGTCACAGGTCCAACCAATCATAGCCAGTATCCCAGACCGATTCTGAAATAGCCCCAAATGCCCCCGTCTTCCGTGAAGAGGGCCCCGAGTTCTCATCGTTTAGGCCCGTGTCCCAGACTGATTCTGGAGAGGAATTTCAGCTGAAGTGCCGGCCGGACCAGGCAGCAATACGCAGTTCTACCTTTGAGAAAAGGCCTCAGTTTTAACGACTGGGGCCTTTTCCTATTCCAATTGAAAGGACGAAAAACACATGAATACACCGTATAAACGGCTGCTTTCGTTGCTGCTGGTGTTTGTGCTGGTGCTGAGCCTCATTCCGTCGGTTTACGCAACCGCCAACGACGAGACTGTCCCCACCGAGCCGGAAACCACGGAAACGACCGCATCTACCGAATCCCCCGAGTCCGCAGAGTCCACCGAAACAACGGCCCCCCAGTCAGATTCTTCTGCAGAAACAGGGGAACCCTCCGCAGATGTACCGGAGGATCTCATTCTCGACGATGAAAACGGGATTGCGACAACAGCCAGCACATCCGCAGGCATCCTGTTGTTTGACTACGCCGACCATGGCAACTACACAACCGTGCTGAACAGTCAGGTCTCGGTTACTTATAAACCCAATGGCACCGGTTTCGCCAAAACGGCATATATCAAAAATCTGGGCTGGCATTTTGCCCGGTATAACAATGTCGCCTATGCGGATAATCCACTGTACTGCATTGAGCCTTACAAGAACTACGCTGCGAGCACGTCCGGCAATTCTGTCGACCGGGATGTTACGCTAACCGGAAGCGGCAGCACCACCGGCGCTACCGCATGGTATTCCTTGCCGGAAGCAAGGCGAAAGGCCATCAGTCTGATTCTGCTTTACAGCGACGAGATGTGGGACCATTCCATCAGCGTCACCACAACTTACAAGGACAGCAATCCCAATGTTCCCCTCCGAATTGCGACGCAATTCCTTATTTATGAGATTGTATGCGGGCTTCGGAATCCGGAAACATTCGTCCTGAACTCTACCAATGAGAGCGGAACCGCAGGTGACATTTTTTACAACGCTGGTGTTGCCTCCGTGTCTAATTTCGCTTCAAACTATAATTCGCTGGTTAATTATGTCCAGACTGCCCTAAAGATTCCGAGCTTTACCTCCAGCTCCAGCAGTTCCGCACCCACCATCACGCTGACCGGAGATGAAGCCAGTGTGTACGACTCCAACGGTGTCCTGTCTGGCTTCAGCTTTGCGAATGGCAACGGTGCCTCGTTCCGCAAATCCGGCAACACACTCTATATCACCAAAACCGGTACGATTTCCGAGTCTACTGTATTCAAGGCAACCAAGACGATTCCGTCCGCAGAAAACTCCACCTATTCTCTTTGGTATATGACCGGTTCCTCTTACCAGACAACGATCAGCTTGTACAGCCCTGAATCCAGTACGCTGAATGCCTATTTCAAATTAAAGGCGCAGGCGATTGGAAATCTCAGCCTGACAAAGACCACGGAGGATGGCAAAAACCTGTCCGGGTGGAAATTCGGGATCTACTCCAACTCCGCCTGCACCAGCCTTGTTTCCGGCCCTCATACCACAAACGCCAGCGGCAAAATCTCCGTTACCGGGCTCACCGCTGGCACCTATTACGTCAAAGAATTGGGGCACACCGATTCCAGTATTGAGGCTCTGTATGTATGCTCCAGCGCCAATCCCCAGCAGGTCACCATTGTCGACGGCGGTACGGCATCGGTCAGCTTCGTGAATAAAATCAATACCGGCAAACTGGCTCTGACAAAGAAAACGGACGATGGTTCCAATCTTTCCGGCTGGCAGTTCAGTATTTATTCCGATTCCGGCTGCACCGCCTTGGTGTCCGGCCCTCACACAACGGATGCCAAAGGTGCCATTTCAGTCGATAGCATTGCCCCAGGCACCTACTATGTGAAGGAGATTGGCCATACGAATTCCGCTGTAAACGAACAGTATGTGTGTGCCACCACCAATCCGCAGAAAATCACCATCATCGGGGGCACCACCGCTTCTGTTACCTTTACCAATCGGTTCAAAACTGGAAAATTCAGTCTGACCAAAACGACTAGCGATGGTCTGAATCTGGCTGGCTGGAAATTCGGAATCTATTCCGATTCTGGCTGTAAAACATTGGTGTCCGGTCCCCACATAACAGATTCCAACGGCACGATCTCCGCTACCAGTCTGAAAATCGGCACCTACTATGTCAAGGAGCTTGGGCACAGCGACAGTGTTATCGAAGCGATGTACAGCTGTACCGGCGACAACCCCCAAAAGGTGACGATTACTTATGGCACTACCGCTTCTGTCAGCTTCCATAACTCTCTGGATCCCGGTTCCGTCAAGCTGATCAAGCAGACCAATACGGGAGAAAACCTCTCCGGCTGGCAAATCGGAGTCTATACGGATGTCGCCTGCACCAAGCCTATTGAGGGCTCTCCCTTTACGACTGGCAAAGACGGCACCATTGTGATAGAGGGTCTGGTCCCCCAGCAGCTGTACGCAAAAGAAATCGCAGTGGATGATCCTTACTGGGTATGCGATTCTTCTGTCAAAGCCATCACTGTCAAAGCGAATGCGACTGTGTCGGTGACCTTCAGCAATACACACAATGGTGACCTTCGTGTGAAAAAGAATGCTGTAAACGGAAGCACCGAAGGGTGGAAATTCCAGATTCTGAATGCAGACCGGGATCCGGTGGAAACCATTACCACGGGTAAAGACGGGTATGCCACGTCCGGTAAGCTTGCCCCCGGTGTCTATTACGTTGTCGAAATTCACGACAAGGACGAGACTTACTGGACCTACGACGCTACCGTCGAGAAGCAGGTAACGGTTACTGCCGGTACACAGGCCGAGGTCGAATATACCAATGAGCAATTTGGCATTCTGGTTTTCTGTAAGACAACGAATACTGGCAACCAGCTCGAAGGCTGGACCTTCCGTGTCCAGGACTCGGATGGAAATGTCGTGGGCGACTACACCACCGATGAAACAGGATATGCCAGCACCGGCAAGCTCAAGCCTGGCAAATACACCGTTGTTGAGCTTTCCAATGGGGACGACTACTGGAACTGCGAGTTAGGATTCCATACCGTCACGGTTGTCGCAGGTAAGACCACAGAAGATGCCTGGCTTAACCGGGAACAGGGATTGGGCTGGTTCCACAAGTCTACCAATACCGGCGAGTCCCTTGAGGGCTGGGAAATCACCATTTACTCCGATAAGGAATGTACCCAAAAAGTGACCACCGTAACCACCCACGAAGACGGCAAGGTTGGTATGTACCTTGATCCCGGTACCTATTATGCCAAAGAGACCGGCGATACCGAAGGCCGCTTTGAAAATGAGTATTGGCTTGTAGATGAATCTGTGAAGGAGTTTGAAATCCTGCCCCATAAAGATGTGGATGTCACCTTTATCAACACCCAGTACGGAAAAATCAAGGTCATAAAGTCTATGCCCTCCAGCGGCTCTCTGGAAGGATGGACCTTCATTGTCAGAGATGCCAAAGGCGATGAAATAAAAGGCTCGCCCTTCGTCACAGATGCGTCCGGTCTCATTGTCAGCGAGAATCTTTATCCCGGTACCTATACCGTGGAGGAAGTGATCCCCGATGACAGCCCCTATATCTGCGTTTCGGAAAATCCTCAATCCGTCACCGTCATCCAGGGCAAGACCGCCGAGGTCAGCTTCACAAACACCCTCCGCTCCGGGAAAATCTCCATTTGGAAGGTCGATACCACAGGTGCGCCTCTGGCTGGTGCCGAGTTCCTGCTGGAGTGGTCCGTAGACGGCACCTCCTGGCTGCCCGTCATTTATTCCAATTCCGGTTATGTAAAAGAGGGCACCTGCTCCAGTGAAAATATCAAAAACGGTCGACTCATCTCGAGTGAAACCGGTCTGGTAGAATTCACCGGGCTGCATCCCGAACGGCTTTACCGTCTAACCGAAACTGCCGCACCCGACGGTTTCCAGCTGCTGGCAGACATTGCCTATGAGGGCAAGCTACCTGTGGATAAGGAATACACCGTTGATTTGACCGTTGTAAATGTGCGCACCTATGAGCTTCCCGAGACTGGTTCCAATTCTCTGGTGCGTATGCCCATCGCACTGGTCCTGGCCTGCGGCCTGTGTGGGGCGATCCTGTTCGTAATCAAGCGCAAGGAGCTGTAATTTATGTTCCATTTCTGCTGGTGCCGAGGTCCCCCCCCGGCACCTTTTCTTTTCCGGGCAAATACCAACCAACAAACCATTTCTTCTACACTGAAAGGATGTATAAACCACTATGAAGCCTATCAAAAAGATTCTGGCCATGTGCCTTGCGGCCATGATGACCGTCTCCTGTATTCCCGCCGTCTATGCCGCGGTTGTACCCAACGCCACCCTTGACCCCGATACCAAGGGCAGCCTCACGCTGTATAAATATGACCTTACGAACGCTGAAAAAGATGGTGTGTGGGATTCCTCCTACGTTTCTACCGGCGTGTACGACGAGAACGTCAATAAAGTCCTGGGCGAGGCCAACCGTGCCGGTGATACCGATAACAGCTCTGACCTGGGCAACGGCGAGGTCAGCTATGGTTACGCAGTAAAAGGTGTTGAATTTACCTATCTGCGTGTGGGTAACATTGTTCAGTACACCGAATCCACCAACGACGGTGCCGCCCAAAATCATGCCGAAGTGCTGTATGGCATCGACAAGACCGTCGGTGCAGGCCTGCTGACCGCCCTGGGCCTGGAAAACGGTACCAAGCGCTACACCAATGCCGACAATCTGGACAGCGGCAAATACTACTACCAGAGTGATGTTCTGATCGACGCCCTGGCACTGGCCTTGCAGAACAATTCCACCACTGTTAAGAACGCACTGGAAACCTACGTTGTAAGCAATGGCGGCACCGCAATGCCCCTGACTGACTCCTACGGTAAATCTCAGGCTGCCAATCTGGATCTGGGCCTCTATATCATTGCCGAAACCAAGTGCCCCGAAATGGTCACCTCCACCTGTGCCCCTTTCTTCCTCAGCATCCCAATGAGCGCCGTTTCCGGCACCAACGCCACCGATGGCGGCACCCGTTGGATCTATGATGTGACCATCTATCCCAAGAACCTGACCGGTATTCCCAGCCTTACCAAGAGCCTGCGTGAAAATGTGACCGACACCGGCAAGCACAAGGGCACCACCAACGACATCACCGATGGCTATGCCAGCACTGGCACCGCATCCGACGGAGATGTCATTGACTACCAGATTCTCTCCGCGCTGCCCAGCATCACCTCTGAAGCGACCTACCTGTCCTGCTACACTTTCATCGACACCTTATCCGCTGGTCTGAGCTACAACAAGAACGATGTCACCATTGAATTTTTCTCCGATGCCGCCTGCACCAATTTGTTGGATACCTGGGATGCGTCCAAGGGCTACTTCAAAGTATCCTACTCCAGCACCGCCAAAAACGAGTCGGTTATGACCATCGAAATGACCGCTCAGGGTCTGAACGAGATCAACACCAACAAGCGCGTTTACACTGGTGCCTCCATGGTCAACTCCGGCTATTCCGATTGCACCATCCGCATTACCTACAAGGCTACCATGCACTCCGATGATTCCGTTGTTTACGGCGATTCCGGAAATCCCAACGAAGTCGTCCTTCTGTGGAAGCGTTCCTCTCAGGACTACTACGACACGCTGGTCGACGATGCACACATTTTCACCTACGCTGTAGAGTTGGTAAAACTCTTCTCTGATGCCAAGGGCGACTATGCTAACGTCGAATTCATCATGCAGAACGATTCCGACAAGTATTACGTTAAGGCAGAGCTGAATAAGGACGAGGGTGTGTACTATGTAGTCGACCATGTGGCCGACGAAAAGGATGCCACGCATTTCGTCCCTGTCAAGAATGCGGATGGTGAGGGTCTGGTCTTTATTAAGGGGTTAGAGGACGATACCTATACTGTAACCGAAGTCCGAACCGACAGCGGCTACACGCTACTCAAGGACAATATCAAAATCGTCATTTCTCAGACTGAAACCACGGAGCTGTGTGACATCTACTCCTCCGACCTGCTGGGTCTGATCCAGAATGATCCCCGATACGCAAATATCATCCATGACACTGGCGATCTCAAGAACATGCCGCAGACCCATCTGGAGCATCACCTGCTGACAGCCTCCGCCACTGTTGACAGCAACAAGGTCAATATGGCAGCCGATGACGGCAGTGCAAATGCCATCGTTCCTCTGAAGGTCGTCAATACCCGTGGTTTTGATCTGCCGCAGACCGGCGACTCCGGTACCATGGCATTCACTATCATCGGCATCCTGCTCATGGTCTGTGCCGTCGTTGTCATCGTAACAATTTTCCGTAAGAAGAGTAACTCCAACTAAACGCAAGCCACGGAGGGGACAGGCGTCCCCTCCGGCACTGCTCAAAGTGCTGTCGTTCACGCGTTATAACTGGAAGCTCACTTTTCTCCCGTTTCTACACCCTACAAAGGAAAGGATTTTGACAGCTCTATGCCGAAAAAAATTCCGAAACCAATCCAGCTATCTCCGAAAGCGCGTAAGATACTCCCAATTCTCTGTGCCATACTGGTATTTCTGTTTGCGCTTGGGCTTACTCTGTATCCACTGATCAGCAATTGGTATAACAGCTGGCACCAGTCTGAAATCCACACGCAATATCTGGAAGTGCTGCAGCAGATTGATAATTCCGACATCATCTTGGCCAAACGCTCCGCAAACGCATATAACGCAGCCATTGCCCCCGGCATCCAGCTCAGTGATGCATTCTCCAAAGAGGCTCTGCTGCAGGCATCTGAGGATTATGAGAGCCTGTTGAACCTGACAGATGATGGGATTATGGGCTATATTAAAATTCCCCTGATCCAGGTAAATTTGCCAATCTACCATGGTACGGATTCCAAAACACTGGATATTGGCGTCGGCCATCTACTTGGCAGTTCTCTGCCGGTCGGCGGCAAAAGCACGCATACTGTTTTGACGGGGCATTCCGGTATGGCCACACAGAAGATGTTTTCCGACCTGGACAAGCTGGAGCTGGGAGATGTGTTCTACCTGCAAGTATTGGGTGAAACGCTCGCTTATCAGGTAGATGCCATCAATGTCGTGCTGCCCTATGACACCTCTTTTCTCGGAATCACTGAGGGCGAAGACTACTGCACGTTGGTCACCTGCACCCCGTTTGGTGTCAATACCCACCGCTTGCTCGTCCGTGGAACACGCATTCCCTACGAAGATGCCGAAGCAATCGTAGCGGAGAAGCTGCAGCTCGAGGACATCCCTACATCTACCTGGGAACAGCAATATATCAAAGGCATTTTACTTGGTACTTCAGCTGTTATTGTACTCTCAGTCCTCAGCATTGGAGGCATTTGTCTTCAGAAACGCTGGCGCCTTAAAAGGGCAACCCGACATAATCAGCTCCGTCTGGGAGAAAGAGGCAAGTATGAGAAAGATTAGATGCCTTATTCTTATTTTCATGATCCTTGTCTTTCTTTCCGGTCTGGGGATTCTCCTATACCCATATGTTCGTGGATACTTGGTCGATCGAAAAATCGAAAGGACCGCCGATGAATTCCTGAGCTGGGTCGAAACAGGCCCGGTTTCCCCATACCCATCTGGAAGCCAGTTGGACCAGGATTCGCCTTCAGATCCACTGGAGCCCACTGAGCCGGATACCTATACTGACTTATGGCGGGATATGGTCGACTATAATCATGAAATTTATGCCAGCGGTCAGAAGGGACTGGACTGTAAGCTCGCATATGAAGACCCCAGTTTTATTCTGGCTGATTACGGTCTGGAAAGCGAGGTCTTCGCCGTAATTTCCATACCCGCTTTGGAACTGGAAATGCCGGTGTTTCTGGGTGCGACATATCGGCACATGGCCGATGGCACCGCCCACCTAAGTCAAACCAGTATCCCCATCGGAGGAAAGAACACCAATTGCGTCATTGCCGGCCACCGCGGATGGGGCGGTGCCTCTTATTTCCGGTATGTAGATAAACTACAGCCCGGCGACGAAGTCATCATTACAAACCTCTGGGAGGAAATCCATTACAGGGTGGTCGAGACACAAATCATCCAGCCAAACGAAGTAGAGCAAATCCTGATCAAACCCGGTCGGGAACTGGTCACTCTGCTGACCTGTCACCCCTATGCGTCCGGGGGCAGGCAGCGTTATCTTGTAATATGTGAAAGGATAAACTATGAAAACGACGAATAACAGAGGTATCCACATGAAAGCGAAAATTATGAAATGTCTGGCACTGGTTCTGGCAGCAGCCTGTATTCTGTACCTTCCTGTCCCCGCATCTGCGGCCGCGCAAGGCACTGACGGTACCGAGCTGGAAGTAGCCCAGCCCGAAAAGCTGGAGATCCAGCTGGGTGAAAGCTGGGCCGGTGTGGAATTTGAAATGAAAACCGATGCCGGCATGTATCCCGGGGTAATCCCCATTGGCGAAGACGGTGTCCTGCGTCTGGAAATCGGCGGCAGCACCAGCTACATTCTCAGCTGCGTGAACTCTGAAGTCAAAGCACCCGAGCCTGATGCAACGCAGCCTACAGAAGAAACTCCTACCACAGAAGAACCCACTGATCCCGTACCCACTGCGGACACGGCAGCGGCTACCTATCCCGAGGAAAGTACCGCACCTGTTGAAACCGAGGCAGCTGATGGCACCGTCGCCGGTATCCCCGTCGCGCACCTGGCTCTGTTTGGCGGTGGTCTGGTCGTCGCGGTTGGCGCTCTTGTTGGCATCCATATCTTCCAGAAACGCCGGGCGGGCAACGATTCCGAAGATGATGAAAATGACGAAGATTGAGCTGAAAATGGGTATGGGAATCCATAATTTGTGCGATAAGTAGAACTTTTCCAAATCCTTTTTCAAGCCATTGACTATCCAAAACCCGGGTGTTACAATGCAAGCGTGGCAGGGGCTTGCACCCAGGCTTTCGATCCGCCGGAAGAGCTCCCGGCGTTTGACGCACCCGGGTGGGTAGCGGAATCGTTACGGACTTAGCGTTGTTATAGCGGTCCCTCAATGGTGCAAGCCAATTGAATATGATTACCGGAAGGTTGCTTTTACTTTAGGCCTCGGTCGGATCCGACCCCACCGAGCGTTCTTTTGTATTGCTTCCTTCCGGTATTTTTTCTTTATGGAGGTATACCACAATGAAACATAAAACCAAACGAAAGGGAATCAACCAAGCCGCCCCTCGCTGCCCCTACTGCGGCAGCCATACAATTTTGAGAAGTGCCGACGGTATCTATCGGGACAATACACGAGACGAAATACTCTATGTGTGTAAGAACTACCCCGCGTGCGATTCCTATGTCCGTGTCCAGCGCGGCACCAGCATTCCCCTTGGCACCGTGGCAAACCGGGAACTCCGGGAGCTGCGAGCAGAAGCACATCGCCAGTTCGACAAGCTGTACAAACATGGCTATATGAGCAAACAGGATGCCTATCAATGGCTCGGCGGCATCCTTGGCGTCCCCGCCAGGCAGGCACATATTGCTCAGCTCAGTCTGCTGTCCTGCAATCTTGTCATTCAAGAGGCCAAGAAGCAGGTCAATTGGTACCATGCGCGTAAAATGGCTGCTCTGCAGCAGACTCAGGAAGGAGATGTGAAGGCGTCATGACATCGGAACAGCAAAAAATCGTAGAAAAGAATATGGGTTTGGTGGGCAAGGTCATCAAAGAAAAGGTCCGTCGACTCGATCAGCCCGGCACCCCCAGTTATGAGGACCTGTTCCAAATCGGTTGTGTCGGTCTGTGCAAAGCTGTCATGACAGACAAAGGCGGCTGCTTTTCAACTTATGCGTATAGACTAATCTGGAACGAGATCTGTGATGAATTGATCCGAAATACCAGACTGGTTCTGAACGAGCAGTCTACGGACGCGGCCGATATCCTTTCTGGGCACACTCCATCGTATCAGGATTCGCTGGCGACCTCCGATCTGCGATATGCCATCCGGCAGGCAAAAGCAAAGGCTCATGGGGGCACCGCAAGAGGTATCTATTGCCTTGAGTTGACGGTTCAAGGCTATAGCAGCAAAGAGATCGGCACCATCATCGGTGCCGATCCCGGTACTGTCCGGATGTGGATGACCAGAGCAAGAAAGTATCTCAAGAGCCTTCCAGAGCTTCAGATGTTTGAATACCCGGAGGCCGTATGAGAACATCAATATGGCAAAGGGTCAAGCCCTGGTGTATCCCACTGAGCTTGACCCTTTTAATTTACATTCTGCTGCGCGTCGTCTTCCTGATTGGCTATGTGCCCTCCGCTTCTATGGAACCCACTTTGCCCGAGGGAATCTTCATCCTCGGCCTGAGATCATATGGTGAACCGAAAGTCGGAGATATAATCATCTTTGAAAAAGATGGCATTTTACTGGTAAAGCGAATTGCTGCTTGCCCCGGGGACCAGGTATATCTGTCAGAGCTAGAGTATATGACGGCCGTCCCAATCCCAGTACGGGAGGAAACAGTGCTGACCGTACCGGAGGGGTGCTATTTCGTCCTCGGTGACAACGCCCAGAATTCCTGGGACTCACGCTATTGGGAGCAACCATATGTTTCCAGACAGCAAATCGTGGCCAAACTGGTTGAAATAGTCTGAGCGAAAATGGCCTCTTGTATCGCAGTTTTTTGATAAAAAAGTAGCTTAGTTCTACCGTTTGCTGCTCAAATAGGACTTTATTTATATTATATCACAAACCATATTTCTGGTCAATTTGAGAGTTGAAAGCGTTCCTCCCGTTTGCAAATGTTTGTTCGTATTTTACAGTTGAAAACAGTGCTATTATATGTTATATTGTCCTCAAAGGAGTGACTCACATGACAGCAAAATATAAAATTGGCGACATCGCCTATATGATTGAAAGTAATCACTACATCCGTGAGGGCAAAATCATTCACATCAGCGGCGATTTAATCACGTTCAAGTTTTTGGATTGCATGGGGGCCGCGACAAAGGTAAAAGCGCACAGGCTATACCCAACGGAAGAGGCCGCTTTGGCTTCCATCGGCAAAAGCAAGCAGGATATTCCTTCCTATCACATGATGGCAATTTATAGATAGCGTGAAGTAGGGAAAAGTCAAGTCTTTTATTTCCTAATTTCTGTGCTACAATAATTTGCAGTGCGCACAGGAGGAGATAGAAATGTCAACAGCAACCCATGTTCACACTTTGCAGGAATATATCTCCCAGGCTATGCCTGTACTGATGGAGATTCCAGGATTTTCTGCACTGGCAACTGGAACCGAACAGGAGTACGATGCTACAGCGGCAGCCTACCCAGATGCCGTATTCGCCATAATGATAATGAACAACCTTTTTCACCACGACATTGAATTTGCCGCGATTCACCAGCAGGCGTTTTCATCTATTGTGGATGGAGTAGATATTCCGTCTGTGCGCAAACGCTATGATCTCTGCATGGACGCTTATTTGCAAAAGCATTTGTGGGATGACTAGCAAATAAAGCAATACATCGAGTTTTTAGAAGGTGTAATCAAATGTCAGATGTATATAAAAACTGTCCAGCTTTTGAAAATGATAGATTTCTCTTGAGATTTTCGCAGTCTGATGACGCTAAGGATCTTGTAAGTGTATATAGTGATAAAAATGCACTACCTTTTTTCAACAGTGATAATTGCCATGGAGACAATTTCTATTATCCAAATGAAGAGCGAATGAGACAAGCCATTGATTTTTGGCTTCGTTCCTATTCATCCAAATGGTTTGTCAGATGGACAATTATTGACAAAGAAACGCTTAAAGCGATTGGCACGATTGAATTGTTTCATCGTAGTGCAAACGATGATTTTAATCATGTGGGCGTTCTTAGACTTGATCTGAAAAGCGAACATGAAACTTCCGAAGAAATTTTTACAGTCATGAATCTTATTGTACCACCAGCATTTGATTTGTTTGAGTGCGAGGAAATAATTACGAAAGTTCCTGTTTATGCAGTTGAAAGGACTGTGGCAATGAAAAGAATGGGGTTTGAGAAATCGACAAAGCTGTTGGTTGGAACGATAGACGGTTACGCTTATAAGGATTATTGGACAATTCGCAGATAAGGTCGCAACTGCCATTGCCAATGCATTTACTAAAAGTGAGTTTGAGCAGTGCCACATTATCCAAAATCAGCTCTATCTGAGTGACTTCGACCGGCTGGTCGCAAGCACGGAAACCTAGCATAAAAAGAGGACACCCATTTCTGCTATGAATGCATGCAGAAATGGGTGTTCTTTCATTAGCGAGTCTTAAATCTACCAGCGACTCAAAGTAGCTTGTTTGAACTACAGGATAGTACGCACGATTCCCAAAGCTCTTTTCGGTATTTTCGTTTACAGAAGCCCTGTAGATCAGAAAATATCCGCCACTATTTCAGCAGCCGCACCTTGACGAATCGCATCTACATCCACCATAGATCGAATACGAATACTGTAGCTTCCGGGGAAATAATCTCGGCACTCCGCAAAATGGTAGATCACAGTGCTGTTTTCCAGGAATGCCGCCCGGATCGTGCGACCTTCATCTATCAGATATGCCGGAATACACGGCTGCAGATTTATTTGCACACCGTTTTCTGTACGCAGAAACGGTTTTTGGCCGAACATCATGATTTGCCATATGCTCATAAACTCCGCCGTCGAACCGCTTAGCCGTGCCACATATCCTCGTCCATGAAGCGCCTCCTCTGGATTCAGGCTGCTCACCAGGAAGGAGCTGTTTTCCAATGTACTTCTTCCATAAACAGCTGGATCTAAGAACGGAATCGCAACCTGCCGCATTGTTTCCGAAAACTGTTCATACAATCCGCCGCGCAGCAATTCCAATAGATATTTATATTCCATGTGCAGCCAGATGGAACCATTTTCCAGCCATCCCGGTGTAAACGCAGCCGCACGCCCAAGCTCCAGCTCGGATATATCCAGTGCCTGATTGACGCGGTACATCCCAAGCTTGCCGTCAAACAGCTCACTCCGATGTACTGCCTCAAACAGTTCTTCGCGTTCCTGCTTGCTTTCACATAGGCGCATATCCCGCACACAGGATTCCAGGAACAACGGCATATCACACTTTTCAAACGAGGGTTTCCCCTGGTCCATTTTCACACAGTATCGGCAATAGGTCGGCATCAAGCCGTTTTCTTTGCGGCACAGCGCAAGCCGTTGACCAAGGAAAGCTGCCCATGCGTCCAGCATTTCAGCCAACTGTCCCGCCTGGCAATCTGCATAGTCCCATGCTCCCTGCGTATAGACTTCTTCCCTGCAGCGCTCCAGCGCAGATTTGCCGCTGTTCCAAAAATCAACCAGCGCCGTTTTTTCCGTATACTCCGGGATATCCTCGACGCTCTTATTTAGGCGCATCAGTAACATGTAATGGGGTTCCGGCAAAGAAACCTTTCCTCCATAGCGCCGAAGAGAATCTTTCAGAAACCGCAAATGCCGCAGCAGCTCCATGGCATCCGTAACACTGGAACCAAACAGTGCGGGCAATCCGTTCAGCGCGTCATACCAGCCGGGTCTTCCGCCTTCCATTTCAATGCCGCAGCCCCAGGCATCCAGCGCCGCAAATTTTATTGCGCACATACAGACCAGCTTTTCCAGCAAAGTGGCTTTTACCGGATTTCCGGCCCCATCCCTGCACCATTTTTCGCCCGGTGTCTCTTCCAAAAAGTGATACTGCCGCAGTTCTCCCCCCGACACACTATAGCGTTTTTCTCTGGGCAATATATGTGCCTGCGGCCGATACCAGGGCAGTTCCATTTGCATCAATTCCTGCTCCCGTTCCGGCCAGATACGCAGGAAATCCTCAATCAGATCCAGGCCATAGCTCCAATGGTCTGTCCAATATCCCTCTCCGAAGTCCGCATCTGCTTTTACCGTTCCTTGCGCTATGCGGGCCATTCCCTCCTGTCTCCCATAGCGCAGCACATACTGCCCCGGTGTCATTGTCTCTCCACTGGCACTCTGTACCAGATCCGGTTTGATAATCAGGGGGTTATATCCGTCCGGCTGGATCAGGGAATAGAAGTCGGCAACATTTTTTCCGCCTACGAAAGGCGCAAACGATACATCACATCGTCTGTTTTGCCACACGTCCCGGAAATTCCCGTTTCCCTGGGAGAGCGGCTCCTGTGTCAGGGAGAAGTAATTGTAGTCCCGTTCCAGATCCCCATGCTTACGGCTGTACAGGTGAAAGGTATGTCCAGCCAAGCGTACCGGCTTGCCGCCGCGCAGGAAATTATCCAAATACGTCCTCTTGCAGTACTCATCAAATCGGGGATCTGCCGTGTCGCATGCAATTGGCGCACACAGTGTATCCACCATTGTTTCCGCTTCCGCAAGCTTTCTTGCAAACCATTCGGGCGATACCGCCTCTTCCAGCAGTTTCTCGCAGCCGCTGCCGGTTTTTCCGTGCCCCAGCAGTGTATAAACCGTTTTCTTCTCTCCCGGATTCAGTCGGAGCCGCGCACCTGAAAAGAAACACGGGAACAGATTTTGGCAGCGCTGGTGTGCCGAAATCAACTCCGGCAAATCCATCCGCGCAAATCCATACGGATGGACAAAGGAAGTATCCTGTCCAAAAACGGCTTCCGGGTCCCACAGGACAGGCAGTCGTTTTCCCTCCTCCACACAAGAAAATCCAAACGCAAAACCGGTGATCGGCTCGACCCGGGCACTATCCTCCAGACTTGCCCGTACCTTGTAACGGGGGACGCCTGTTTCGCCGCCTACCGTTTCCATCCAGGCCCTTGCGGTCTGGGTCATGCATTTCAAATGCCAGTCTCCGATCCCATAGGGAACAATTGCCGGAAGTCCATCCAGTACCTCCAAGTCCAATACGCCGTTGCCAGTATTTTCAATTGTCAGCGTCCTTGCCAGCGCTCCAACGCACGCATTTGGTAAAATAAAATACTGGACCTGAGCACGAACCGGAACATCCGTTTCCCGGCACTGAAGCGTCAAGCTGTTTGCCCCAAGCAGCATCTGTTTGTCCCGTGCATTCACAAACAACTCCGACACACGCCTATGGCATTTCAGGAAAGTACGGAAGCCCTTTGTCTGGACATCCTGCCACGCTGTGTGTGCCGGCCGAAATTCCATGATCGGGTGATCCTTATCCTGCGTGCCAAAACTCGCAACGCCTTGCCCCCGATTTACGAAAAAGCACCATGCGGGGATACCATTCTCCCCCGCAATTCCTGGTAAAAAATCGGCAAATGCCGGTTGACTGTCATAGTCTTTTATGATATCGATCATTGTACTTTTCTCCCGAGCCAAGCTTCCACAATATGTATTTTCTCTTTGTCCAATGCTCCCATTTCAGAAGGCAGGATACGTCCATCCGCTATTGGCATATTGTCCAGCTCTGCCTTCACAATTGTATATTCGGAAGGCTCCAGGCGTTCCAACAATGTGTATACAATCTTGAATGCCTTTCCGCCAAACTTCAAAATAATGCTGGTTCGATTCCGCACGTCAAACTGTTCCGGCAGCAGCTGAGGCCGCAGACACAGCGCTCCATTTTCCCCGCGGACGCCAAACATTTCCTGCACCACGCACAGCATCATCCAGGCTGCGGAGCCCGTCAGATACGGGTACATACCCCGGCCATCCGGGGCAAAGTATTCCGGGATCCCCGGATAGATTCTGCTCTTTTTAGAATCCAGTACAAGTCTCCAAATTGGCTCTATGGCCGAAAAGCCCTCTCTGGCATACCCCCGGCTGTACAGCGCATATGCAAACATGACACTCATATGGCTGAACACCGCGCCGTTTTCCTTGTGCCCGTAGGCAAAGGCCAGCATTCTGCCAATTTGGAAATCTTCTGGATTTAGCCGCGTATTCAGTCTGAATCCGCCTGCCTGCCGCGCATACAGCAGCCGCCTGGCCGCATGATAGATTTGAGGGATCTCAGATTTCGCTGCTACTCCGCCCAGGATCGCAAATACCTGTCCCGTCAGCATCATACGTTCTTGCCCCGGCGTCCCGCATTCCAGTGGAGTACCGTAATTATCATAGTAGCTGTTGAACCATCCGTCCTGCTCCGTCTGAATCCATGTCTTTTCCCGTATGATTGCTTTCAGCGTGTCCGCACACAAGTCCAAATGCCGTACAATTTTGTCCAGTGGGATCTGAATCCGGTCATCATCAGGAATTTGGATACACTGTGCGCAGAACCGATTCAGCTTCTCCCTGCGCGATGCGATGGAAGCCCAATTGTCCTCTTCCCCCAGCAGGATTTCAAAACGCTTTGGCAGGTCAATACTGCTGCATTTTCCGGTCTGCCGTAAAGTTTCCAGCATTTTCGCCAACAGCTCCATACTTCCGGCATAAGCGGATGTAAACGCACCGCTCTCCCCGCGTTGAGGTGCCATATCCAAAGCGTCGTTCCAATCCGCATCCCGAAGCCGAAGCAGGCCATGTTCTCCCGCTTCGCAGAATGCGGTCAGCTGTTCCAACAGCATATGCTCTGCAACAGTTCCTGTGCAGCTTCTTTTTGCCTGGATGGCATCTCTCTGGGTCCCCCGCATTCCGAGACCATCCTGAAAAAAAGGTGCCACTCTCAGAAGGATCTCAATATCGCCTGTTTGTTGGATGTATTGCCAGATAGTCAGTACCGGCCAGTAACCGTGATCCATCCAGACTCGCTGAATTCCATTGCGATCCGCCTTGAATTCTCCCGGACGATTTCCAATGATGGTGGCATTCGTCCCGTCCAAACGGACTCCGCCAAAATAGGCGACCAGGTCATCCGCCACTGTCTCAGGCTCGCTCAAAAGCAGTCCCAGAGAATCCTGCCACAAGTCACGCCAGCCTCGTCCGCCCTTTCCGTAATCGTGATGCGGCAGGAACGAGCAGCCATAAATTCTACGCAACGTCGGCTGAATTCCGATCCAGCGCAGAACATTGTCAAAGTCTGAATCTCCCGTATGAGTGCGGATTGGATTCACCTGATCCCACCAGAGCTTTGTCTCTTCCAGGGAAATCCGGATTCTGTACGGGGAAAGCCAGACGGCGGCAATTTGCTCCGCAGCTGCCTTATCTTCCGCTGTACCCACAAGAATATCGTATTCCCGCTTTTCTCCCGGGCGTAACTCCGTCTCCGGGAAACGCAGCGCACCAATTGTTTCTTTTCCTGCCGTTTCACCACCAAGGGAATCACCAGGCAGCTCTTTGGCAACCCACTCCGGCATGATCAGGCTTCCTTCGCCTGTGTAACGATCCAGGTCCGCACAGACCGCTTCCGCAGATTTCCCGTCTTCCGTTATGCCAAATACAAAATAGCTTCGCTGATTGGGTGTGTGCCCACGCTCATCGAAGGAATAGGTCGGTGTGAGGATTACGCCTTCCTTCCGGCTTTCCGCTCGATTCAGCAGAGAGGTCACATGGCGGTGATCCCTCAGATTATCCGCACTGCGCCCATAGAGTGGGATTGCAGCTGTCGGTGTCAGGCGGAGGGTTTCTTCGCCGCAATTCTCCAATATTACCTGCATGATCTCCACCGTTCCGTTTGCGCTGGGGACCCAGCTGGTCACAGCTGCCCGCAATTGACGAGTCCGGTTTTCCCGCACAGTCCTATGCCACAGCAGCCCCGCTTCCACTATGCACTTCTCTTCCGCGGGCGTAAATTCCTCCGCAATCTGCGCGGCGCTCATTCCTGCTGCCGACCACAATTCGCCGTTTTCAAATCTGCACCAAAAATTTCTCCCCGCCATGCCGGAACGCAGATCCTCTTCACTGGCCGGCGGCAGCACAAAACTGTTTTGGTCCCGCTTCAAGTCACCCTTTAATTCCGGCGTTATGCTTGCCATAACGCCGTTTTCTGCGGCAAGGGGAAAATAATTCAGCCTGTTTTTCTCCCCATGCTCTATCCGAAAGGACCCCATATCGTCCAGAAATCCGCTTTCCATTCCATACACCCCTTACTGGCTACTGTTTTTCATCTTCTCTGTGGATCCTGTATTTCTTTTGCTGGTATTCCACAGGTGTTGTACCTACCGCGTCCTTGAACGCCCGATAAAAGCTCTTATAGTTTTCATATCCAACCTGTGCGGCCACCTCGGCAATGGAAATGTCCGGTTGACGAAGCAGCTCTTTGGCCTTCTCCATCCGCGTATTCCGCAAATACTCAGAGAACGTTTTTCCTGTGTATTTGCTGAACATGGTAGAGAAATATGCATAATTCAGGGAAACCTCATTGGAAACCATTGCTAATGTAATAGGCTTCGGATAGTTTCTCCGGATATATTGAATTGCCAGCTCCATGACATATGTATCATTTCGGCTCTGCATATAGGTGTGTGCCAATTGATTCAGGGACAATAAACGCTCATTTACATTTACGAGATATTCCCGCATGGTTGCGAATGTAAGCGGTGACTTTACCCGTTCCAAGTCCACTGCTTCGCCGCCCGGAATGGAGAGCGCCGTCTGGCGCATTGCCCTATAGACGGTGTCGCAGAGCGCAAGCGTATAGCCAATACTGTATTGCACCAGCTTCTGACGGTCAAACAGCTCCGACAGCCGCTTTGTCAGCGCCTCGTCCGCCGCTGTTCCCGTCAGCTCCGTCATCTGTTCGATCTTCCGGTGCGGAACCGTAAAATCGGTTCGCATTCCCGCAATATCTTCCTGGCAGAGTACGCTCTTCCCGGGGTAAAGCAGCCTGTGAACATAGATATTCCGCACCTGCTGATACGCCGTTTTGAACGCATCCGCTTCTCTGCCCACCATTGTATACGCAATACATATTCCATGAAAATCCTGCTCCAAATACGGATAATACTTCCGAATATCCACAGGATACGGTGCCAAAACGATTATTTCTGACCTATCCTCCATACAAAGGAATGGTCTTCCCAGCCTATTGCACAGAAGCGACGCATTCCTGTTTTGCTCTTCCCCAATATACCCGGTCCCCGGGAAACCAATCAACATCAGCGCACACGCCCCGGACAGGAACGGATACGTTCGCTTCATCTGCTCCAATATTCCCGCGTTTGATGATTCTCCCCGCAAGTAATTCACAAACAGAGAGTACGAGGTATTCACAATGGTCGCCCGCCTTGCGTTGGCAGACTGCCAGGCCTTCTCCACAACCCGGTACAGCTCCTGCTTATCCACCGGCTTCAAAAGGTAGGCGCTTGCGCCGTATTCTATCGCCTGCTGGGCATACTTGAAGTCGTCATATCCAGAGATTACGACAATGGATGTATTGGCCCACTGCGACCGGCATTGCCTCATCAATTCGATTCCATCCACATCAGGCATCCGGATATCCGTGATCAGAAGGTCCACAGGATGCTCCCGCATAAGACTCAACGCCTCCGCACCGTTGCATGCCGTTCGGATCTCCGGGCATATTGCCGGATTCGGCAGCTGAAGCAGCATACTCTTCAGTCCTTCCCGAATCAGCTCCGTATCATCCGCAAGCAAAATTTTCATGCTACCATCCTCCCAGAGCATCCTGCCGTGCCGGTATCCGAACTTCGACGCTCGTTCCCAGGCCTTCACAGCTGATAAACCGCAACCCACAGGCTTCGCCGTACATCAGCTGGATTCGCTGATGCACATTCACAACCCCAATGCCGTTCTTTTCGGAGCGGATATTCCCAGTCCCGCTTCCATTCAGAGCACACTGAATCTCATGAAGCCGCTCCGGGGCAATTCCGATACCGTTGTCCGTAACGGACAAAACCAGCAAGCCATCCTCCTGGCGGCATTTCAGCGTAATGACGATACGCCTGCTGTCCGCTGGCATTCCGTGAACAATTGCGTTTTCCACCAGCGGCTGAATGCTCAGTTTGGGGATTTCCGCATTCAAAACTTCCCGCGGAAGCGTAGATTCCAGGCGGATTTCTGTGCCATTTGACGCGGACATGAAGAAGATGTAGCGATCAATACAGTCCAGCTCTTCGGAAAGCGTGACGGTTTTTGTTTTCCACTTCATATGATACCGCATCAGGCTCCCCAGAGAAAAAACGGTTTCCGCAACCTCCGTATCCCCATGTACTTCTGACAGCATACGGATGCTCTCCAGTGCGTTATATAGGAAATGGCTGTTGATCTGGCTCTGCAATGCGTCCAACTCCGCCTGCTTTACCGCGAGTCCGCGCTGAATATTCTCATCCACCAGCTGCTGCATTCGGTCCAGCATACCGTTAAAGCTTTTGCTGAGCGTATCCAGTTCATCCCCGCCGTTTTCTCTTTCGGGAATCCGAATATCCAAATTGCCGGACTGCACCGCCAGCATTTTCTTCTCCAATAGCGCAAGCCGTTTCAGCATCGACTGGCAGACGTATTGAACCAGGACCCAAATCACGCACATTCCCAGCAGCATAACCGCCAGCACACTTGCCCCCATCTGATATACGGGCTGCAGCAAATCCACCTGATCCTCATAAACAACTGCCCACGCGTTCAGCAGCTCCAACCAGCTGTAACGTACCAGGTAGCTTCTCCCGTCCTTTTCCAATACGGCCTGATAGGTTGATCTGGAGGGCATACCCGGCGAATCCGTCAGCACCGCCTGCAACTCTTCCGCTGAAAACAGATTCTCTTCATTTGAAAACAGCTCTCCATTCGCCGCAAGCAAACAGGATGCAGCATTTGCGTTCGAGAAGCCTGAAAAGAATTTGTCTGAATCCAAGCGAAGCCGCAGCAACCCCACAGGGGTAATGTCCAGGTAAATACGATAGCACCCATATACCTCTCCATCCTCTACAGCGTATACGGCACTTTGTCCGGAGGGGATGATCTCCTCAAAAGGCGTATTTTTCAGCCTGTCCAGTCTATAAATTGTCGGCCAGATTTCGTGAATCTGCGGATTATCAAAGAAAAAACTTGCCTCTTCAATGATGTCATTGCTCTGAAAAATGCTCCGGATCGTCTTGAGTTCGTTTTGAGAAAACTTTACCAGCTGCAAACCATCCGCATCCATATCGGACGTACAAAAGCGAATGAATTCTCTCTGACTGAGCGCTGAAGACGCGCTGGTATCAATTCTGGCCGCGTTGGACGCTGTCTCTATGCGCAAATTCTGGAGCGCTGCGGCAGAATCCTTTTCAAAGCTGTCATAGACATACTCGATCCTACCCTTGATCCACAGTGCGGCAATGATTACGCATGGAATGATCCATATAAGCGACAACATTTTAATGATTTTCGCTGCCAATCTGGTTTTCCCTGGAAGCATACTCTTTTTTGGCACGGTACAACACCTCCTGCGTAAATCATTATAGCATGTTGACACTTGTTTCGACAAGGGAAAGGCGGTGGGCAAGTGCCCACCGCCCAAAATTCTACTTACTGAAAGAGCGCCTTCCGCACATCCAGCAGGTTCTGCTCATAGCTGACAACCTTTTCGTAGCCATAGCTGTCCCGTGCTGCCAGGAAGTCGGACAGAATCTTGTCAAACTCCTCGTCACTTGCAGCCGTGATCAGTTCAGGAACTACCTCCTGCCAGCGCTGATTGATTCTGGTCGCCGCAATGGCCTCGTCGCTGTCACCAGTCGGCTCCAGATTGTTATAAATACCGCCGTTCACAAATGCGTTCTTGTCTGCCCAATCGCTCATTGCCGTGATGTAATAGGGGCTTGCCGGACGCCACTGGTCCACAATGACGCTATTGCGGAGCATCCAGTAGGTATCTACCAGGCCATACTGCGTAGCAAAGGTATTGGGGTCACTGTTCATCAGCTCGATCATTTCATCTGTCAGCTGGGGCTTGCCATCTACCACTTCGTAGGTTTCTCCCTCAACGCCCAGGAAGATATCCTTCTGGCCTTCCTCACTGAGCATATAAGTCAGGAAAGCGATTGCTCTGGCGGGGTCCTTGCAGTCCTTGCTGATGAAGGTGCTCATCCAGCCATCCAGAGAGCCCGGGAAAATCAGAGGAGCATCGCCGTTAGAATTTGCGGGGCCATCGATTGCGATATAGTAGCTGTCCGGATTTTCGCTGGAGGCCAGGATTGCATTCGCTTCCTGCATTCCGCTCCACTCACGCAGCATGCAGAAGTAAGCGCCGTTGTTGCTCTTTTCCGTAACCTGATCGTCAGAGTCAACCAGGTAATCAATCCCGATCAGGCCTTCCTGATAAGCCTGCCGGAAGGTTTTCAGCCACTCGATATAGTCCGGGTTAGAGATCCTGTCATAGATCTTGCCGTCTTCCTCATAGGGAACAGCCAGGAAGTTCTGCAAGTAGCTGGTCAGGCCATAGCCGCTGCCGCCCTGTGCATAGAAGGGGGTAATATCCACACCCTTATAGGTTGCGTACTCATTCTTCAACGTCCGAAGCGCATTCAGGAAGCCCTCCGGCGTGGACATGTCCGGGCTGCCCATATCTTCATACAAGTCCTTGCGCACCAAGAATGTCTGAACGGCTGCCGTCATACCGGTTTCGGCCATCTGTTCGGCACCGTAGGCATCATTGGGGACACAGTAGAGGTTGCCATCGGACTTGGTATGCCATGCGACAACGCTGCCATCCACGACTTTCCAGAAGTAAGGATCGTACTGGTCAGCCAATTCATTCAGCGCGTAAGTATATCCCTGCTCATAGAGCGTATTGTAGCAGGTTTCCCAGGAACCCAGAGAGATCAGGTCCGGAAGCGTTCCGCTGATCATCATCAGGTTCAACTCCTCAGACACATCTCCGGTAGGCGTAACAATATTGATATTTACGCCCGTTTTCTCCGTGATATGCTTGGTGGACAGGCTGTCGCCCCAAGTATAGCCATACCAGGACGCGCCTACAAACCACTCCATATCGATGGGGCTGGTATCCTTTTCCCAAGCGGGGGCATCCGCACCGGCCGTTGTTTCTGCCGCTTCCGTATTCTCGGTTTTTGCGGCCTCCGTCTGAGCAGGCGCTGCGGATGTGGTTTCCGTTCCGCCTCCCTTTGCGCAGGCAGCAAGTGAGAAGATCATAATTGCCGCCAATAGGACACTGACTAGTTTTTTCATTGTTCGCACTCCTTGTTTCATATTTTAAGCAGCTCCAGCCGCTTTGGTTACCCTTTGATTGCGCCAAGCATAACGCCTTTTACCAGGTACTTCTGGATAAACGGGTACAGGCACAGGATCGGCAATGCTCCCACGAACATTGCGGCGTACTTTACGGTAGCCGATGTCGTTGTCCCGCCCAGCGCAAGCATGGCCTGCTGCTGCTGCGCCGTCATACTGGTTTCCGCCAAAAGCTTGTAGAGGATCGTCTGCAACGGTTCCAACGTCTTATCCCGAATATAAACAACGCCCTGGTAATAATCGTTCCAGTGGTAGACCGCCGTAAACAGTCCAATCGTTGCAATGACCGGCTTGGCATTTGGCATGACAATTTTCCAATAAACCGTGAATTCCGATGCGCCATCCAACCGGGCACTCTCCATCAGCGATTCCGGAATAGAACGGAAGAAGCTCATGAAAATGACCATGTTGTAGAAGGTAAACATTCCGGGGAGGATATACACCCAGAAAGTGTTGTACAGCTTGAGCTTGATCATCAGAATAAAGTTGGGGATCAGCCCGCCGTTAAAAAACATGGTGATCATTGCGATCTTCATGTAGAGCTTTTTCCCGATCAGGTCCTTCCGGGACATGCCGTAGGCGACCATGGATGTGAAAAAGACGTGCGTAAATGTGGCAACAACAGTACGAAGGATTGTGATTTTGAAGCCGCTGAGGATGTATTCATTCTGAAAGACAACCTTATACGCATCCAGGCTCCAAGCCTTTGGCCACCACGCAACCGGCCCCCGGTTCGCAATTTCCGGCGCTGCCAGTGAATTCGCCAGAATATACCACATTGGATACACGCAGGCAAAGCAAATGAGCACCATGATAATCGTCAGGATAACATCGAATGCCGTAACAGAATGCAGTTTCTTGCGCATTTTTTGTCCCTCCTAAATGATACTCTCTCCCGTCAATTTCACGGAGGTGAAATTGCACAGACGGAGAAGGCCATAGGCAATGATACTGCGGAAGAACAGCACGGCCGTCGAAAAAGAGAACCGACCGGACACAATGCCCATATTGTAAATATACAGATCGATGGTCTCGCTGCGCGCCATGTTGGCAGAATTGCTCAGGAAGAAAATCTGATCAAAATTACTGGTCAGGCAGCCGCTGACGGCAAGAATGAACAGCAGCGCAATGGTCGGACGGATACACTGGATGGTGATATTCCACATCTTGCTCCAGCGCCCGGCCCCGTCCAATTCAGCCGCTTCATATAGGCCCGGGTCAATACCTGAGATCGCAGCCAGATAAATAATGGCGCTCCATCCCATTTCTTTCAATGTATCGGAGAGGAACGCGATCCACCAGAACTTCTTTGGGTCGCCGTTATACAGGATCGGTTTGTCCTGCAGGCCCAAAGCCATCATAAGCTGATTGACAATTCCGGACTGGGACAGCCAGGTAAGCAGGATACCGCCGAAAATTGCCCAGGAGATGAAATGCGGCATATAAGACAGCGTTTGAACCAATCTCTTAAACTTGGCATTCTTGATCTCATTGAGCATAAGCGCAAAGAAAATCGGAATACAAAATCCCAGCGTGATCCGTAACGCGCTCATTCCCAGCGTGTTGTACACACTGCGCCAAAAGCGGTCATCCGATAAAAACGCCGCAAAGTGCTTCAGTCCGACGAAATTGTTCTCAAACAGCGGTGTACTGATACGGTAGTCCGTAAAAGCAATATACAGGAACACCAACGGAACATAGCTGAAAACTGCCATCCAAATCAATCCGGGCCATACCATCGCCTGCAGTTCCCGCTGTTTCCAGAGATCTTTTATCCCACGCTGGAATCGACTGGAGTTTGACATCTTCTTCTCTGCTTTTTGCTGATTCACGTTGCTCCCCCTCCTTCTGTCTACATGATAGCAGAGCTGTCAGGCAGAAACAACGCATCAATTTTGGATTATATCCCAATTTTTTGGATTTGGTTGACATTGTCCTTTGTATTATTTACACTAATGCCACATGCAATATCAGGAGGTCTGCGGCATATGTATGAAACACTCATTTGGGAAGAAACCTTTCCCGGATGTTCGCTGAATGAACATAATTGGAATCGTCGGGTGGGTAACTGGCAGTTATCTTCGGATGGGCAGCCTGTTGTGCCAGGCTGGGGAAACCAGGAGCAGCAATACTACACGCCGCACAATCTGGAGGTCAGCGACGGCACCTTAAAAATCATAGCCCGCCAGGAAGATGCACCGGAGCAGTTTGGGATCCGCTGCCCATATACCTCAGCCCGAATCGATACCCATGGGAAATTTTCCTTTCAGTACGGGCGAGTCGCGTTCCGTGCCAGATGTTCTGTTGGAAACGGGCTTTGGCCGGCAGTCTGGATGCTGCCGGAGGATAGCGTCTACGGCCCTTGGGCAGCCTCCGGAGAGATCGATATCTATGAAGCAAAAGGGCGGCTGCCCCAAAGCGTTTTCGGTACAATTCACTTTGGAGGTGTCTGTCCTCAGAACACCCACACAGAAAACCAGGCTCAGTTACCGGACGGGCAAGGGATCGATCAATTTCATATCTACGAGCTGATCTGGGAACCAGGTTCCATTTCCTGGCTGATAGATGGCGTCCCTTACGCCAAAGTAAACCAGTGGGACTCAATAGACCAGAGCATAAAATACCCGGCCCCATTTGACCAGCCATTTTACCTTCTGGTAAATCTCGCCATTGGTGGGTCGTTCGATCTGGAGTCGGCGCAGAATATAACCCCGCAATTTCCCGCCATCTTTGAAATAGACTATATTCGGGTCTATCAGTGAACAAAAACCGGAGAGGATTCTTGATCCACTCCGGTAATTTTCAGGAAACTTTATACAAGGAAATGTCGTCAATGGATATCGTATGGGCCATGTTTTCTGTTGTGCCAACATTGCCCAGCATGAAAACAAGCTTTACGCCCGAAGCAGCAGAACTCACGGTGAAATCATAGGAATAATTCGTCCAATCAGCACTCACAGACATAGTTTCGTCCATCAAGGGCGATTGGCCATCTTTTTCCAGAGCCAACCAGATTTCTCTATTCATAGACGCTTTTGCCTTAAACGTTACGCGATAACTTCCAGCAGCCGGCACATCAATCACCTGATAAAGCTGCGCCGACCAGGGATTGGGAAGCGTAGTTGGGATATTGGCAACAAAGCACTGTTCTCCAGCGTCAACGGAATATGTACTCCCGTTTTCTGTCCAAGTAGACCAGCTTGTAAGATCGTTCGCAAAATTGCCATTCGTTACAATATCATCAGGAAGCGGAATGAGTGTTATATCATCAAAATATACTGTATGTTCCACGTTCTGACTTCCATCTACATTACCCAGGAAGAAAAGTAGTTTTGCACCACTACAGGAAACAGATGGTGAAAAATCATAAGTGTACGTTTGCCATTCTGGTGTTGCGGTAAAAGTGCTATTAAACAGAGTCGAGTTGTTGACACCCTCTACACCAATTGTAATCGGTCTACTCACAGAACTCCTTGCACGGAAAGAAACGCGATAGGTCGTAGAGCTGTAAACATCAACATTTTGATAGAATTGGGTAGACCATGTGTTTGGAAGGGTCGTGTAAATATCTGCCTTCAAAGTAGAATCAGCGACAGAAAAGACAGCACCATTTTCACTCCATGTCGTCCAGCCTGCATAGTCCGTTGTAAAGTCGGAGTTTTGAAGCAGATTCACATTGGGTGTTTGCGTAGAAGAGCTTCCAGAATCAGGTGTCAAATCGCCACCATACTCGTACACCCGAACATAGTCAATGTAGAATTTGGTTGATGTCCAATCCGCCGGGTTCGGGTCTCCCGGGAAGAAACCGCCGACGGCTAAGTTCAGCATTAAATAGAATTCCTGGTCAAATGGTGCAGGATAACTATACGTTCCACTCGAATCAGCACTATACCAGTCCTGTTGAATCTGGTAAAGGTTACCATCTACATACCAGCGGAATTCACCCGGAAGCCACTCCAGAACGAAATCATGGAAATCATCCTCAAACGATCCGTTTATGTCATAGTATCCGGTATTGTAAACCCAGGGATTTCCATAATGCAAAGTTCCAAGGACAGTATCCCGATCGCTGCCCATATACTCCATGATGTCAATTTCTCCACAAATTGGCCACTCACCGCCATAGACATTGATATCCTTCGGCAGCATCCAGATTGCCGGCCACAGGCCCGTGCCACCGGGCAGCTTTGCGCGGAATTCATACCGTCCATATGTCCAGCTTGAGGTAGAGGACAGCTTTGCAGATGTGTAATTTTCTTCTCCGTTGGATTCCTGGATCGCATTCAGGACAAGGCAGCCATTTTCGATATACGCATTCTCCGTTGAATCTGTGTAGTACTGCTGCTCATTGTTTCCAAATCCACCGCCACCAATTGTAAAACTCCATTTGTTTGTGTCGACGGAATCCTCAGAAAACTCATCTGACCAAACCAAGTTCCATTTGGAACTGTCCAAGTTGCTGTATTTTGTGTTTGATGTACTTGCTGCAAACACTTCAAGTCGTGTACAGCTTGCAACAAGTACAATGCAGCAGATGACTGCAGCAAGCGCCCTTGTAAATCTGGTATGCATTTTGTAAATCCTCCTTCATTTTTTGTGCATTTTGCACATTCACATTGTATCAAAGAGGTCCTTAACTTGTATATACCATAATTTTGGATTTGATGGCATCTTTTTGGATTTGCTAAGGTCACGCCCCCAAAATATTTTTCAAAGCGCCCACTTAAACAGTAAAACAAAGGAAGTGACCTTCAGTCTACTTTCCCATTCTCATTACCAATCCAACTCAGACCTTTTGCCCTTGAGAATGCTCCCTCCCCATGCACGCATAAACCAAGGCAGCCTCTCAATGAACCGCTCCCTGTCAAGTAGACAGATGAAAAAACAAAAATAGTTTTCTACCAG